>Ga0210097_1000015_pt1 | contig 98085 bp, 81 predicted proteins | sample Joice_CattailNLA_2_FD_185521 | JGI IMG/M metagenome (GOLD analysis project Ga0210097, IMG submission 185521) | Wetland microbial communities from San Francisco Bay, California, USA, that impact long-term carbon sequestration - Joice_CattailNLA_D2... | ecosystem: Environmental > Aquatic > Marine...
CGGTGGTATTTTTGAGGGAGCAGACCCAGGAATGATTTGATATAGGATTTCGGATTGCGGAATTGTAAAGTAAGGTGGCAATTTAGAGGTTTGAAAAACAGAATCACCACCCGCTTCGCTTGAGGCACAGAGACCACAGAGAAAAATAATTTTTTACCGGGGCGGGAGAACGCGCCCCGGTAAAACCCTGAGCTGCTTCGCAGCAGGTTAGGCAGGCGCTTAAAAGCAGAGCATTTGTCCGTATGCTTTTAGCCCGAAGGGCTTGAGCTTTTTTGTCCGCCCGCCGTCTCCCGGGCGGACAAAAGAAAACTTCTCTCTGTGAGCTCTGTGCCTCGAGCGAAGCGGGTGGTTTAACAATTCAGATAAACAACAATGAAAGCTTTTAAAACCCTAATTATTTTTACTATAGTCGTCACTGCGCTGGTTTATGGATGCGGTGAGGAAGCGACTACTTCGACTAAGCTCCAGACTGAGCCGGAAAAAAAATTTGAGGGCACGATTGTGGCCGTTGGCGACAGCCTTACCGAAGGGTTGGGTGTTGAGGAAGAATTTGCATACCCGGCTGTCCTCGAGAGGAAATTGCGCGACCTGGGCTATCTATATAAGGTAGTTAATGCCGGCATCAGCGGTGAGACTTCCAGCGGAACTCTGGCGCGAATAAACTGGATCTTAACTTTAAACCCGGATATCGTTATCCTTGTGATCGGCGCCAACGATGGATTTCGGGGTATCGATCCGGATTTGATCAAGACCAACATTCTCAAAATCGTCAAAGAACTCAAGGACAAAAATGTAATCGTCGTATTGGGGGCCATGCAAATCGTCCAGAACCTGGGAAAAGACTATACCACCGCTTTTGCGAAAATTTATCCGGAGATTGCCCAAGCGGAAAACATCATTTTAACACCTTTTTTCTTAAACGGTGTCGCCACCCACCGCAAGCTGAATCAAGCCGATGGCATTCATCCCACAGCCCAGGGATATCAAGTCATTGTCGACAACATCACGCCTTTTGTAGTAAAAGCCATTAATTCTCACCGCCAAAAATGAATCTGGTATTTACTTCTCCCGCTTGACACCAAGCGCCTTGGTACCTAGTTTAGATAAATTCAGGTGAAAGGAAACTATCATGAAGAGCTTTCTTAAATGGGGTGCAATTATTGTCGGAGGCCTTGCGGTGGTCATCATCGCCGCGCTGCTGATCATTCCGATGTTTGTAAATGTTCAAAAATACAAACCTGTTCTTGAAAACAAGGTGGTCGAAGCAACCGGACGCCCATTTTCAGTGGGAGATGATCTGAAACTTTCGCTTTTCCCGTGGGCCGGCGTTTCTTTTTCTGACCTGCAGCTGGGCAACCCGGCTGGATTCGCTGAAAAAGAATTTGTCAAAGTCAAGTCCTTTGAGGTCAGGGTAAAACTTCTACCCCTCCTCAGCAAAGATATCCAGGTGAAACGATTCGTATTGGATGAACCGCAGATTGTGCTGATAAAAAATAAAAACGGCCGGGGCAACTGGGAGCAGCCCAAGCAGCAGCAAACGGGAACTGCTGCCAAAAAGCCGGAATCTAGTAAATCTCCTGCCGGCATGGGAGGGCTTCCCATCAACGCCCTGACGGTGGGTAATTTTTCCATTAATAACGGGTCGGCCCTGTGGGTTGATCACACGACCAATACCCGCAAAGAAATCAAGGACATCAGCCTGATCTTAAAAGATGTTTCCCTGGATCGACCGGTGGAGCTCAAGTTTTCAGCTGCACTTGATAAAAACCTTCTATCCCTTGAAGGGACCGTCGGGCCGGTGGGCAGCGGTTTTGAAAAAGGTGTTGTTCCATTGGATTTGTCGCTAAAAGCCCTCAAGCAGCTGACACTGCATCTGAAAGGAAACCTTGAAAATCCGGCTACCACTCCCGGGGTGGACCTTGACATCACGGTGGATAAGTTTTCACCGCGCGAACTCGTGGCGGCTCTGGGCCAAACCTTTCCGGTTAACACCACGGATCCCAAGGCCTTGAGCAGTGTTGATTTAAAAGCCCATATCAAAGCGGATGCCAATCGAGCATCCGTATCCAATGGCGTTATGAATCTGGATCAATCCCAATTAACCTTTACAGCAAGCGCAGCTCAATTTTCTCTACCCAACCTGAAATTTGACCTGAATCTGGATAAGATTAACCTGGATCGCTACATGCCCCCGAAAAGCGACCAGCCCTCGGCTGAAAAAGCCCCGGCCCCGGCCGCCGGCCCGAAGAAAAAGACCGATTACACACCGCTGCGCCGTATGATTCTGGACGGCCTCATAAGAATTGGACAACTTACGATCAGCAAAGCCAATGTGCAGGATGTCTACCTGAAGGTCAACGCCAAAAACGGCATATTCAACCTTGACCCGATGAAACTGAATATGTATCAGGGCAATGCCAACGGCAAGGCCCTGCTGAATGTCGCCCAGGATATGCCCGCCAGCAGTCTGAACCTGAAGGTCAATAATCTCCAGGTGGAACCGCTGCTCAAGGATGTCCTGGAAAAAGATTTCCTGCAGGGCAGCACCAACGCCGACATCAATCTGTCGATGAGCGGCGACGAACCCGAGCAAATCAAGCAAACCTTAAACGGCCAGGGTTATTTAAAATTCAATGATGGTGCCATCGTCGGAATTGACCTGGCTGCCATGGTGCGCAATGTCGGATCGGCATTCGGTCTGGCTAAAAAAGGCGGCGAGCGACCGAAAACTGATTTCACCGAGCTGGACATTCCCTATTCGATCAAAAACGGGGCGGTAAACATCCCCCAGGGCAACCTCAAATCGCCTTTTATAAGGATTATAGCGGACGGAACGGCTGACCTGGTAAAGGAAACCCTTGATTTCCGGGTGGAACCAAAAGCGGTCGCCACCATTAAAGGCCAGGGCGATGAGGGCCAGTCTAAAGGCATCATGGTACCGGTGGTGGTGGCCGGAACCTTCTCTTCGCCCACATTTCGCCCTGATTTAAGTGCGGCCACCAAACAGGAGATTGAAAAGCAAATCTTCGAATCCAAAGAAGGTAAAAAGCTTTTGGAGAAAAAGGAAATTAAACCTTTCGAAAAATCAGCAAAAGACGCCCTCAAAGGCATTTTAGGGAACTAGCCTGGAAAAAATTATTTGTTATTCGTTATTGGTTAATAGTGCTCGTGGAATAAAAGTATCTAAATGAATATGGCCATTCCGAAAATCAGGGTTGCTGCATTATTAATAGCGATTTTAATGATGGCCGGTTGCGCCGGGGTCGGGCAACAGCTGGACCCGCCCCGGATTGCGCTGGCCAATCTGCGGGTCGAGGAGGTTAGCGGTCTTGAAACGGCCTTCCAAATCCAGCTGCGGGTGTTCAATGCCAATGATCTAGATTTAAATGTCAAGGGAATCAAGGCCGAACTTGAAATCAACGGCCAGCCGTTTGCCACGGGCGTGTCCAACACCCCGGTCGAAATACCATCCTATGGAACCGAACTTGTGACGGTTACGGTTTATTCCTCGGTTATTAAAATGTTTAGAAGCGTTTATGGGTTGAAGGATTCTGAAGAGTTGAAGTATCGCTTAACGGGCAAACTCAGGGTGTCCGGCAGCAATATGCTGCCGACCACACTCCCCTTTGAATCCGAAGGCAAGGTGACCCTGAGCCCATCAAAGGATCAACCATGACGGATCCTTGGCCGGACAAAATCTCCTGGGTAACGAACCCCGGCACCCGACAATCAGCGCAAATAAAGGCGGACACCTCTCAATTTTCCGCCGCTGAAACAAATCTCGTTAGAAATTTTCACCGGACCCTGCCCGGCTTTCAACCGACGCCCCTGGCCAAACTCGACAACCTGGCCCGGTATCTAGGTGTCACCGGCATCCGGGTAAAAGACGAATCCCACCGCTGCGGGCTGAACGCATTCAAGATCCTGGGGGCATCTTTCGCCCTGTCCATCCAGCTGGCACAGAAATTAAATCTGTCACCTGAAAATTTGTCATTTACCGAATTCCAGTCTCCGGAACTAAACCGGCGCGTAAAGGCTTTAACCTGCGTAACCGCCACCGACGGCAATCACGGCAAAGCCTTGGCCTGGGCCGCCAAACAGCTGGGATGCCGTGCAGTCATTTTCATGCCCCGGGGCACAACATCGGCCCGGCTGGAAAGCATTCGAAATCTGGGAGCCGATGCCAGTGTGATTGAAGGAAATTATGACGATGCGGTTCAATTGGCCGCCGATCGCGCCCAGCGCAAAGGGTGGCTGCTGATCCAGGATACCGCCTGGGCCGGTTATGAAGATATCCCCCTGCAGGTGATGCAGGGTTATCTTACCATGTTTGATGAAGCTGTCGAGCAGATGGGGCCGGAAAGGCCCACCCATGTGTTTATCCAGTGCGGGGTGGGATCTTTAGCCGGCAGCCTGCAGGGTTATCTCGTGGAAAAATACGGCGGCCAACGACCCCTTTTAACCGTTGTCGAGCCAACGCAGGCGGCCTGTTACTACCAATCGATCAGAGCCATGGACGGCAAACCCCATAGAGTTGGCGGAAAATTAAACACCATCATGGCAGGGCTGGCCTGCGGGGATCCCAGTATTATTTCCTGGAAAATACTGCGGGATTATGCCGATGTTTTTGCAGCCTGCCCGGATGATGTTACCATCAAAGGTATGCGGGTGCTTGGGAATCCGCTGGCAGGTGACGATCGGGTAATTTCCGGTGAATCCGGAGCGGTGACCCTGGGGCTGCTGATCCATCTGTTAAAGCAGGTGGAACTTGCACCCTTAAAAAAAGACCTGAATATTAATTCTGACGCCAGGATTCTTCTTTTTTCCACCGAAGGGGATACGGATCCGGCGATGTACAGAAAAATTGTATGGGGCAATGGGGATTTTGGATTTTAGCCCGCCCTGGCGCGACGGCTTCCATTTAATAGCACCAATAAGGGTTGCCGGGGAAGTTGCGGCCTATATGCACGAACCAAATAAAACCGGTCTGGGCCAGGGATTTCGGATTGGTCTGAATTTCGCCGCGTAACCCGTAACAAATACCCGTGACCGGCAACCATTAACCAGAGGCCATCTTAACGAACTCAACAGGAATTATCCATGAAACTAGGTATCATCGGTCTGCCGCAATCGGGCAAAACGACAATTTTTGAAGCCTTGACCCAAAACGTTTCCGGATCAGCCCACACGGGCGAAGATCGCATCAGCATGATTCGCGTACCGGATGGTCGCATTGATATTTTAAGTCAGATGTATAAACCCCAAAAAACCACCTATGCCCAGGTGGAATATTTTCTGCCGGGCACAGGCGCCGCTAAAAAAGATCAGAGTATCTGGACCGCCGCACGAGACTGCGATGCCCTGATCCATGTCATACGCAATCATACGGCCATGGGTCTTGAAAAAAAATCGCCCTATGAAGATTATGTGAAAATCGAGCAGGAGCTGATCCTGGCGGATCTGGTTGTGGTCGAAAAACGTTTGGAACGCCTTGAACTTGATCAAAAACGCGGTAAAAAAATGGACCCCCAGGAACGTACCCTGTTGGTTGAGTGCCGGGAAAACCTGGAGAATGAGACGCCGTTGCGAAGGGTTGTCGATCTTGCATCCGCCCCTAGCTTGAGGGGCTTCGCGTTCCTATCCGCCAAGCCAATGCTGGTTCTTTTCAATAACGACGATGAGGACGACCAATTGCCGGATGCCGGTAAAATCACCAGCGTGGAGGATTGCCTGGTGATAAGGGGCAAGCTTGAACAGGAACTGGCCCAGATGTCCACCGAAGACGCAGCCGACTTTCTTAATGAATTTAATATCAGCGAATCGGCCATGGACAAAGTCATACGCAAATCATACAGCCTTCTGGGACTAATCTCATTTTTTACCGTAGGCAGTGACGAGGTCAGGGCCTGGAGTATAAAAGGCTGCACTGAAGCAGTCGATGCCGCCGAAACAATTCACTCCGATATGAAAAAAGGCTTTATTCGCGCAGAAGTACTTGCCTATGATGATTTGATGGATGCCGGGACCTATGCGGCGGCCAGAAAAAAGGGAACCGTCCGGCTGGAAGGCAAGAACTATGAGGTTAAGGACGGGGATATTATTAATATTCGATTCAACGTTTAAATTTGTTAATAATGCGGATCATTGAGTCCCGGCGGCTTTGCCGAAGCAAGTTGACATTTTTTGCCGATGTCCTTATACCATAAATACCTTGGGTCGAAGGGAGAAAGGCATGTCAGAGAATTCTGTAATGGAAATTATTGCTTACGGCGCATGGAACGGCGGCACCGTCGTGGACAATTCAATATATGAAAATAAAGGCCTGTCTTTTAAAGGCGGAATACCGGTTACCAGTAAAACCATTGAAGAAAGAATGGGGGTGCGAACCAGAAGGGCGGCTGGAACAGATGAGCGCATTGGCGTAACAGCCCTGCAGGACCTGCTGGATACCTCGGGCATCGATCCTTCCCGGGTCAAGATGGTTATCGGCGCAACCAATGTGGGGGACGATAAATACGACCCCGGACCGCTGATAAGATTTCCTTACCAAATATTGAATCAACATTGTCCGAACGCACAGGTCATGGACCTGTATGCCGGCTGCCCCGGATTTAATGTGGCGGTTGAGCTCTGCTTTATGCTCTCTTTAACCGGTACGCTGAATACCGGAGACCTGTCGATTATCATCGGCGCCGAAAACATTCACCGGGCAAAGGCCTTTAAACCCCATGATCCGTCCAACATTATATTCGGCGATGACTCTCTGGCAACCGCACTGGAGACCCGCATCAGCGCAACGCCTGCCGGGCAATATTCAAAGGACCAAACAGCCGGATTCGCAGCCAAGACCGATTTGCTTGCGGCAATAGCCCGAACAATTTACGATTTAAACGGAAACACAAAGTTTGACGGCATCATTATAGACAATCAACTGGGAGATCTTGTTCACAGGGTCCCGGCCACGGCAGCCAGGGTTCAGCATGCCCTCGTCAAGTTGATGTACGCGGATCAAACCGCCGGGGGCGCATTTAATCGCTTCAAAGATGCCCTTGAATTTTATGACCGGCGCATCAGAGCTTTTGCCTTTGACATAATGACCCTCGATCCAAAACCGGAGCGGGTGGAAAATATCGCTAAAGCCTATGTGGAATCCGGCAAATACAACAACATAATATCTGTTTTTCTGGCCCCCGATTCAACCGGTACCGTGACCGTGCACCACGGGGCTGACTTTAAGTTTAGGCGACCGCAGCGGGGAATTATCGACAGCCTGTCCCGAACCCACGGCTGCTTTGCCGATTACATTCAGGCGCTTTATGAGGGTGATGAAATCTTCGGGGACATGGACGGCAAAGGTGTGTTTTTATATGCCACCCGTGGAGCCAAAGCGCATCTGCACGAATTGTTCTCTCCCAACGGTATCGGTTTAGATCAAATTGATCTGCTCATCGAACACCAGGCCAACTTTGCCATGATTCCCCTGACCCTTGAGCAGATCCTCGAGCGCCCTGCAGGGGAGATAAAAGCAGCGGTGGCGGATTTATTGGCCAACAAATTGGTTACCAACGTGCATGAGCGCGGCAATTGCTCGGTGGTCTGTATGCAGCGATTACCCTACGATCTGGAGCGGGGGGCGTTGCAGGAAGGCACACTTCAGGGTTTTAAAATTAACGCCAACATTGATCAGCTCAAAAAGGCCAAACTCATATTAAACGATTCGGTCGGCGCCGGCATGACGCGAAGCTCGTTTTTACAAAAACGGTAAGCGCGTCCTTTCAAAAACGCCAGAAAAGCTGAGTGAAAAAATGGGGTCGAAGCGTAAAATAGCTTTTTCTCTGGGCATCCTATTTTTGCTGGCCGCATTATTTTGTGGACTGGTCGCCGGTATTTATCTTTTCCTGCCTCAATATTTAGAGTCCAGGATCCTTTCTCAATTGGCCGCCGAAACCGGAATATCAGACATTGTCTTTAACGTTCGCCGGATCGGGTTCTTTGGGGCAGATCTGGGTGAGATCCGAATCGGAAAGCAGCCGAACCCGGCACTTTTAATCCGTTCGGTGCAGCTCGATTACTCGCCGGGCGAACTGTATCGTAAAAAACTCGACCGGGTGGTGTTGAGCGGCATCGAAGTTCACGGCCAGCTGGAAAACGGAAAATTCTCCTTAAACGAAATCGATCCGCAAAAGGTGCTGTCAAACCTGCGGTCCAGCCAAAAGTCACACCTGGTATCCGGGCCAGCCTCACCGCCTGTGCTGGCAAAGCGGTTGGAGATACGCAACGCGGCCCTGATTTTAAAAATAAAAGATCGACTGTACAGGGTCCCATTTGAAATCGAAATTCGCCCTGAAGATTCTGAATATACCCTTTTTGACGTTGCGGTCGGCCTCTATCCCCGGGGGCAGGAAATAGACTGCACGGGCAAAATTGATTTGGCCGGACGCCGAGTCCATTTAAAAACTGAGATTTGGGCGTTAAACCTGGGCCGATTCTCAGATATAATCCGGCTAGCCGGCGACATTTCAGCATCCGGAAAAGTGAACATGACGGCCACCGCCGACCTGCAATTGGCACCCTTTCAAATTTTCTCCCTGAACGCCGCTCTGGAACTGCAGACCGCTCGACTTAAAATTGGCAACCTCCAATTTCAAACCCTGGATTCAATAGCGTTACACAGCAGGCTGGCAGGACATTACGATCGTGACGGCAACTGGCAGCTTACAGTGAACAGCCCGGATGACTCAAAAGCATCCGCCAAAACGGCCAGATTCCGGTTGAACCAGTATGAAGTGACATCGAAACTTCCGTTGATAGAGGTGTCCGGCCGGGCAGACAATAACCGGATGACTGCCGCCTATACCGTCCTTCTGGCAGATGCCCGGATGGACTCCGGCTCAGAAACTATCCAGGTGCCAAAAGCGGTTTTAAAGGGCACCGCGGATCTTGCCACCGGAGATAAAGCCGCTTCGACGGGGGAATTTAAATTACAGACACCGGGGAGTTCCCTGGCCTCGGCCGCCGGGAAAATATCCTTTACGGATGTGTCCCTGGCCGGCAAAATTAATAACACCACCCGGGGCGTCATGGGCTTTAACGGTTTGCTTCGGTTTGCCGGCGGGCGGCTGGCGCTGGCCGATATGGACGGCCGGGTGGACAGCGTCAGCGGAGTCATCCCCTTAATCTGGCCGCCTGAAAAACATCCGGAAAAAGGGCGTGTTTCGATCGCCGCGCTCAATTACCGGCAATTGAACCTTGGCCGCGTCCAGTGTCAAGTTCAGCAAACTGCAACCGGGTTCGATGTCAACGGCCGGCTTGACAGCGAGCTTCTACCGCAAACGTCGTTAAAATTTGAGGGGCGCTCCCGAATTTTTCAAACAAAACGCCCGGCAGCCAGTTTTCATCTTAACCTGTCGCGCCCGGCCGGAGCAGCTGATATCGATCTGTCCGCTTTTCATCCAGCCGCCAACGGTATAAAAGTTAATGGAAATTTTCTTTTGTCCGCTGAGCTTTTGATGGATGATTCGAAGTTCTCCGGCTCGATTCAATCACAGCTGACAAATGGAAGAGTGCTAAAGGAGCAGAACCGATTGGCGATCGAAGGTATCCAAATGTCGCTTTCAATGCCGCTTCTGCCCGAGGTACGCAGTGCCCCCGGCCAGCAACTGAGGTTTTCAAAGTTAGCCCTCGGTGACCTGACGGCCGAAAAAGGAATTATTGATTTTCAAATCGAGTCGCTTCGATCTTTTTTGATTGAAACGGCTCATTTTGACTGGAGCGGCGGCAAGGTAGACACCCAGGCAATGCGAATATCCCAAGGCATCGAAGATTATCACATTATTTTTTATTGCGACCGTCTCAATCTGGCAAGGGTCCTGGAACAGTTTGGCGCAGCCGCGGCCGAAGGCAGCGGTACCGTCAGCGGGAGAATTCCGGTTCGATATGCGAAGGGTGAGTTAAGTTTTGACGACGGGTTTCTTTTCTCCACCCCGGGGGCGGGCGGCAAGATTCACCTCACCGGAACCGAAATCCTGACCGCCGGCATACCGCCGGGTACTCCCCAGTTCGCCCAGATGGACCTTGCCAGGGAAGCATTAAAGGATTATGATTATTCGTGGGCAAAATTGACCCTGACTTCTGAAGGAGAAGAACTATTATTAAAAATGCAGATGGATGGAAAGCCTGCCAAAACGCTTCCTTTTGTCTACAATAAAGATCTCGGAAGTTTTATCAGAGTGGAAGCTGACATTGAAGGGTCCCGCTTTCAGGGCATCCGCCTGGATGTCAATTTCAGGCTCCCGCTGAACAAATTGCTGCAGTACAAAGATCTCATCAAAATGATTCAATAACCAAGGAGCACCGTCATGGAGAAATCAGTTTACCTTTTGGTGGCAGCTTTAATATTCCTGGTTTCACCGGGCTGCACAACGCACAAAGTCGAAGTTGCACCGGTGGAAATCAAACCGATACACATCACAATCGACGTCAACGTTAAAGTTGATAAGGCTCTGGATGACTTTTTTGGTAAAATTGATGCCGCTGAAGAAAAAATTGACAAGACCTCTTCGACGGCTCAATAAATTAGGATTTGAGGCCTGTCATGGGCGGGGAGAATTAAAATGAAGAAAAAATTATATTTTGCGGTATTCGCCATTTTTCTCTTGATCGTATTTGCTGCCGGGGCGTTTCCTTCTGCCAAAGAAATCCAGGCCAGGATGCTGGCCCGGTTGCCCGAAATAAAAGCGCTTAAAGATAAAGGCCTGGTAGGGGAAAACAATCAAGGCTTTCTGGAATTTGTCGGCCAGCAAAAAGAAAAACAAGACGTGGTCGCAGATGAAAACCAGGACAGAAAAATGGTCTACGAGGCCATTGCCAAACAACAGGGGATAACGGTGGAACTGGTCGGCAAGCACCGTGCGATCCAGATTGCCGATAAAGCCCGAACCGGAGAATGGCTGCAGGACGCTAACGGCAAGTGGTACCAGAAGCCGTGAGTTTGCTAATTTGGCACCTATAACCAATATAAAAGGCGGGGTTTTGCAGGTGTGATTTTTTGCAGCGCGGACAACGGCCCGGTCGCGTCAGGCGTTGGCGGTCTTTGAATACATACCCGCACGTCAAACATTGGGCGGGTTGAATTCCCAGCTTATTTCCTTTTACCGCCAATGACCTGGCGATATGCGCAAGATGATCATAGACCTCTTTTTCCCGAATACTTACCTCCCGGGATAATTCCCGGGCATCCATCTCGCCTTGACTCAACAGTTCGATTATTCTCTGGCGCACAGTCCGCATCGCTTAACCATAACACCCCGGCGGGCACGGTGGCCCGCCCTACTTTTGCTCGACCGCAGGAATCACAGTAGGGTCGGCCACCGTGCCGACCGCAATCCGCAGCCAGTTACAAGTGACGAGTGACGCGTAACAAGCAACCAGTGACCGGCAACCCGTAACTCGCAACGCGCAACAGGACCCTGCTTTAGATTTTGGATTGGAGGTATATAGTTGATTGGTTGAATGAGTTGACTCAGTTGATTGAGTTGGATGATCCGAATAGATATCTCTCTTTTCAACTTAATCAACTATTCAACCAATCAACTTTATCAACTAAACGTACTTGCAACACGATTTTACGCGGGTTTAACTTCTTCTTTTAAAAGACAACACGCAATCTTATATTCCGCTGTGCCATCTTTCCGGTAGCTCAAATTCTGAGGTTGGATGAGCTTGTTCATCACGCAGCCTTCGGGTATATTCAGCTGGAAAAAATCGCTCTCATTAAGTCTGGCGGCTGGAACGAGTTGATTTTCCTTAAAATCCAGACTGTGGATGGGATAATCCTCACAAAGGGGGCACCGGTAGACCCGACCGTTGGGAAAAATAAAATAATTATCGGCCACCCGGCCGGCGCACTCAAATTCTTCATCCGGGTTTAAAAATACCTTGGGATATGACACAGTGATGCCGGATTCGGCAATCCTCCGGGCAATCCGCGGCACAGTATCCAGCCACTGTCGCCTGTCAATTTGAAGTATCCCTTCGGAGGCCGTCTCCGATTCCTGACAGGCGGATCTTCCCCGCAGGCCAATAATTTGAATAAAGAATCTTCCGATACCCAGATTCATCAGCAGGGGTGCCATCTCCTCCAGTTCCTTTAGGTTGGCACGGCTTGCGGTGTAGATAAGGCTGGTGTCAAAACCCTTCGCAACAGCCTTGCGGATGCCTGCTACACAGGTATCAAAGGAGCCGTCTCCCCGTATCCGATCGTTGGTCGCGCGGGTCGCGCCGTCCAGGCTGAAACTGAAGACATCCACCTCGCCGGGATCTATCTTGTCCAGAATATCGTGAAAAAGATAGCCGTTGGTATCAACGGTGATGGAGCCGAAACCCAACCGGCGGGCATGTCGAATGGCTGCCGGCAAATCGGGATGAAGGGTGGGTTCACCACCCAGGAAAATCAGATTTTTTGTTTGGCTGTTTTGCGAAAATGCCTCCAGCCAGCCAACAATGCTTGACAGGGGCAGGGTGTTTTGCCCGTGCTGCTGCGGGTTGATATAGCAATGCCGGCATTTGAGATTACACTGGGTGAGGATGTGGAAGAATACGTTGGCGGAGTTTCTGGAAAAAGCAACGGTTTGGGGTAAGGTCATATTTTTGCGAGCAAACGTTTGATTTTCTTCTTGGCTGTTATCAATTCTTCGTTGGTGAGGCGCAGGCGGATCGACATATATTCTGCAAATATCCGGTAAAGCAACAATAAGAAGTCCAGCTTTTCATCCGTGGGATCCTGATCGGAGATCCTGTTTTTGGCGGAGGTATCAACCGCCAGGCAGATGGTTTTGCCCACGGCATTTACCGAGGCGGAGCGCTTCATACTGTCGACAATTCGCATTTCACCGAAGATTTCGCCCTTTTTATCAATCGTATTAATTGCCAATCCTTCTTTGGTGATTCGTATTTTACCGGAAAGCAGGAAATAAAGCCAGGGATCCAGGTCCCCTTCCGCGATTATCAATTCGCCATCCTCGTATTCTCTTATTTTGCTTAACCGGAGCAGTTTTTGAAGGCTCTTGGTTTCAAAATTCCTGAGGGCAGGAATTCCCAAAAGTTTTTGAATGTTTTCAATATTGTCTTTTAAATATTTCGACTCGAGCATATCTTCCTCCGACCGTCTCCTGTTACCATTCAGTACCATCAAGGCAATTAAATATTTTATACTGCATTTTAAAAAAGGGCAAGGAGTAAATGAGCCGAAAAGATGGATTGTCTATAAATTTAAGAGGGTTATTATACTTTTGCAGTTTTTGAAGCGTGTCGGAATGTGATCAATACAAAACAGGAACTTCGCCCCTACCTTGTTTCAAGACATTCTTTGGTCAGATTCTCATCAAATGCCACCGGATAACAGCCATCAAAGCAGGCCTTGCAGAAATTTCTTTCCGGATTTTCAATACCGGTGGACGTTAAAAGGCCTTCAATGCTGAGATAATGCAAGGAATCGAGACCCAGATACCCCCGGAGTTCCTCGACCGTTTTTTGGGCGGCAATCAGTTCCCCCCGGGTTGAAAAATCGATCCCGTAATGGCAGGGAAAGCGATGGGGCGGGCCGGCCACCCGCATATGAACTTTTCCGACACCGAGCTCCCGCAACGCTTTGACCCTTGTTTTAATTGTAGTACCGCGGATGATTGAATCTTCAATAATAATAATATCTTTCCCCTGCAAAAGTGAGTGGACGGGATTTAGTTTCACGCGCACACCGAAATCGCGCATGCTCTGGGTGGGTTGAATAAAGGTTCGCCCCACATAATGGTTGCGGATCATTCCCATCTCAAAGGGGATGCCCGAAGCCTCGGAGTACCCGATGGCGGCATAAGTCCCCGAATCAGGAAACGGCATCACAAAGTCCGCCTCAACAGGCGCTTCTTGGGCCAGGCGTCTGCCGTGGGACTTGCGCGTCAGATAGACATTATGCCCGTAGATGGTGCTGTCCGGTCTGGCAAAATAAATAAATTCAAAAATGCAAAATGCCCGCCGGTCGGCATTCGGCGTTTTGATGCTTTTAATTCCATCCTGGCTGATAATGACGATTTCGCCGGGATCGAGCTCGCGCACAAATTCAGCTTCGACAAGATCAAAGGCACAGGTTTCAGAAGCCAGCACATAATTGCCGTTCAATTTACCAAGGCACAACGGCCTGAAGCCATAGGGATCTTTAATTCCAATAACTTCCCCCCGGCTTGTCAACATGACAAATGAAAAGGCGCCCTGCAGCCTCAATACGGTTTCAACCAGGGCCTGCTCGAACCCAAGCTGGAGATTCTTCACAAAAAGGTGCAGAAAAATTTCGCTGTCCATCGTGGTCTGGAAAATGGAGCCGGCTTCTTCAAGTTCATCTTTTAAGGTATGGGCGTTGACAATATTGCCATTGTGGGCCACGGCATAGGATTTATTTCGGTGACGCACCATAAAGGGCTGGGTGTTGGTCAGCGTCGAGCTTCCGGTGGTGGAGTAGCGCACATGTCCGACGGCGCAATCACCTGCCAATAGCTGCAGGCGTTCCATGTCAAAAACATCCGATACAAGTCCCATTCCCTTGTGTTCAATAATGGCCTCATCCCTGACAACCGATATCCCGGCACTTTCCTGTCCCCGGTGCTGAAGGGCATACAGACCGAAATAGGTAATGGGGGCAGCTTCCGGGTGGCCACAGATACCAAAAATGCCGCAGGCTTCGCGGGGTTTGTCATAGTCTGTCATATTCAGTAAACTCCTCTCAGGCGCTATATAAGGCAAATTAATACAAAAGGAAATGGTAACCGCTAACTTTTTACAGAGAATATCGAACCGCATAATAATGAACCGAATAATATCGAAGGCAGGAATCGCTAGGCTCTTTCCTTTTTAAAAATATAAATAGATAGAATACCTTACTTCGACATTCGATATTCATTATTCGATATTTACCCGCCTTTGGCGGATCCTTTTCTTATCTTTACTGCTATCGGTAACGGGTGGATAAGATGTATTTTGGAACCCACCGCTACCCAATAGGCGTATTTTCCTCCAGCTCCCAGACCCCGCATGGACAGGCAGCGGCGCAAAATCCGCACCCGATGCACAGATTTTCATCGACCACATATTCATAGGCGCTGTCATCGAGCTCCGTTTTGCTGATGGCCTGCCGCGGGCAAACCGCTATACAAATCCCGCAGTCCCTGCACGCCCCGCAGGAAGAACACTGGGAACCGCAATGATCCAGATTGGCGAATTCCGTCACCCGGGGATCAAAATATTCAAGGGTCACGCGGTCCCGGCTGATCATCTCGCGTTTGAAAGGCAGGGGTACGTTGCCCTCCAGAATATCGCAAATCGCCTGGGCCACAATTCGCCCGGAGCCGATGGCTTCGGTTAAAAGCCCCGGCCGGACCACATCGCCGATGGCAAATACCTTGGGGTCGTTGGTCTGATAGCGCTCGTCAACTTTGATAAACCCATTTTCTTCAACAATGGTCTCCGGCAGAAAATCAAGATCCGGTATATCACCGATCGAAATAATAACGGAATCCGCCGGAATTTCCTCGCCGTCGGCCAGAATCACGCTGTCGGATGTAATTTCCCTGGTGAAAACCGGCCACTTGAACTCGGCGCCGATGGCCTCGGCGGCCTGTCTTTCCTTGCCGAAGGAAGCCGGCTGCTGAACGTCCAGCAAGGTGATCACCTTGCCGCCGAAGCGGTGAGCCTCAGCCGCCGCGTCACAGCCAACGTTTCCGGCACCGATGATGACGACATGCTTGCCGACCCTGGCCTTGTTCGCTTTGGCCTGTTTGAGGAAATCCAGCGCCGCAACGGCCCGCTCGTTTCCCGGTATGGGGAGTGTTCTCGCCTTCTGGGCACCGGTGGCGATCACGACAAAGTCGAAATCTTCCCGCAGCTGCTGAACGTCACCGGGTTTAAGGGGTTGCTGAAGATGCACATGAGGCAGAACCTCTTTAACCCGCTTCAGTTCTTTGGTCATCACTTCTTTGGGAAGTCGACTTTCGGGAATAACCCGGGAAATCTTTCCGCCGATGTCTTTGGCCATTTCATAAATTACGGTTTGATGACCCTTCTGGCGAAGTTGCCAGGCAACGGAGATACCCGCAGGCCCCCCCCCGATGATGGCGATTTTTTTATCGCTCTCCGGCGGCAATTCCGGCAATTTGGCATCGATGCTGGCCTGGCCGAGTTGGGTCACATCCACCGGCGCCATGGCGGAGGACTGGCGCGTACAGGATTGCATGCACAAATTGGGACACAGATATCCGCAAATGGAGGCGGGAAACGGTGTATAGGTCAGGGCCAGATCAACCGCCTCATCAACGCGGCCCTCGCGAACCAGCTGCCACCGTTGCTGGACAGGAATCCCGGTTGGACAGGTCGCCTCGCAGGGGGCGGCATATTTGCGATTTTCCCAAACCGGGATAAACCGCCGCAAATCGCCGGTGGTGATCAACGCTATGGGACTGCGGTCGAGATCGGTGAGATCTCCAATTAGACCGCCCCGGCCAAGCTCTTTCTCCCAGACCGAACCGTGAAACGACTGCATGGATCGCATCGGCTGCGATATTTTTTCATGGGGTGTGCGCGCAACAAGCAACTGCCACTGACTGCGATCGGAAAAAGTTTCCATCAGCTCGTGGCGCCCGATTCGATTTAAGAAACTTTGGATGTTTTTGCCCAGCCAATTCCAGTCCGCATCTCCTAATGAAATCAGCTTGGCATCGGATTGACTGTAACCGGCATGCGGCCCTCGGAAAAAAACCTTACCGCCGACCATCCCGACAAGCGGTCGATAACCGAGAATATTATCGGGATTTTGGGCATTATAACCGCATATCACGGCGATACCACCGGCCATGAATTCACCGAAATAATCTCCGGCCGACCCCAGCACCCACAGCTCGGGCGGATCAAACCGTGGGTTGTGTTTGGTCATGGTCATTCCCCGGGCGCCGATATTGCCGGAAATTAAAATTTTACCCTGGGCCATGGCGTTGGCACATCCGTTGCCGGCATTACCGTGGATCACAATCTCAGATCCGGCATTGAGCCAGCCCACATCATCGGATGCCGGTCCCAGAACTTCGATAAACGTATTTGGAAATCCCATGGATCCAAGTCGCTGTCCGGGTTGTCCGACGACCTGAATGGAGATCGGTTCATTTCCGGCCCGCCAGAGCCGTCCACCGATACCGTGCTGCCCGAAAGCATCAATATGAAACGCCCGATGCCCCTGGGCCACGGCTTCCTGGATCTGTTCTTCAAGAACCCGGGTGGTGACCCGTTCTCCGGCAAATCTGCCGGCAATGACATGATGATTTTTCTTGCTGTTTATATGCGAGTCTGACATTTTCCTGCCTCAACTCTTTTATTCAGGCTATTCCCTTGTGTTAACTTCTATGTTTTCTTCTGACCTAAACGACATATTTAATCTGCAATCTCTCAGCGACATCGTAATCATCGATGCCCAGCGCATCCGACATACCGATGGGCAGAGAAGTCGATCGCCCCAGGGGGGCGACAATTTTCTTCAGTTCGGTGTCGAAACTTAAATATACATCCACCACCCGCTGGGCGACATCTTCAACATCAAGGCGCCGGTAGAGCCGGGGATCCTGGGAGGTTATTCCCTTGGGGCACAGCCCGATGTTGCAAATGTTGCAACGATCCGATTCAGAGCCCAGGCAACCGGCCGCTGCCTGCATGATGTATTTGCCGATCTGAACCCCGCTGGCACCCAGCATGATGAGGGCGGCGGCATTGGCGGCCAGGTTGCCGGTTTTGCCGATCCCTCCACCGGCAAACACCGGAACCTGATTCTGCATTCCCAGAGCAACCAGATTCAAATAGCTGTCGCGAATATTGGTCGCTATCGGGTGCCCCATGTGGTTCATGGATACGTTGTAGGCCGCACCGGTTCCGCCGTCTTCACCATCAATGACAAGCCCGGCGGCATAGGGATTCCGCGTGAGATTGTTCAAGACCGCCAGAGCGGTCGAGGTGCCCGATATTTTAGGATATACCGGAACCCTGAACCCCCAGGCCATGTACATGGACTGGATCATCTTGGCCACTGATTCTTCGATGGAATACTTGGTCTGATGGGTCGGGGGGCTCGGCAGATTGATGCCGGTGGGCACGCCTCGAATGGCAGCAATCAACTTGTTGACCTTGTACCACATCAGCAGACCACCGTCACCGGGTTTGGCGCCCTGACCGTATTTGATCTCAATGGCACAGGGATCTTCCTTCATTTCCGGGATGGCGTGAATGATTTCATCCCAGCCAAAATACCCGCTGGCAATCTGCAAAATCACATACTTTAAAAACCGGGAACGCAGCAGGCGCGGCGGGCAGCCGCCCTCACCGGTGCAGATCCGGACAGGCATACCGAGCTCTTCGTTGAGGTAGGCCACTCCCATTTGCAGCCCTTCCCACATGGTGGGCGACAGGGCCCCAAAGGACATACTGCCGATGATCAACGGATAGATTTCTCTCACCGGCGGAATCCAACCGTTGGTTCGCAAAAATTTAAGGTTCTCTTCCGGAGGCAGAATGCGCCCTAAAAGGGTTCGCAGTTCAAATTCGTGCCGCCCGGCATCCAGGGCCGGGTCGGTCAGCATCGAAATGCGAATGAATTTCAGCCGATCCAGAAGACTCCCGGCCACATTGCGCCGTCCGCCGCGTCTGCGGGGTTGCCCGCCGCGGTCGAGATGATAGCGAAGCTTGTCGGCCTCATCACCGTGAATGGGCATGATGGCGTTGTTGGGGCACACCATATTGCACATGGCGCAGCCCACGCATTTATAGGCCGGATCGGTTCGCTGGCGGATGCCGTAATAGGCCCGGTACACACTGGTGGGGGCATCCACGAATCCCACAGGGGGCTTCAGATCCCTTTTGCGAAAAACCCCGAGCTCGATGGCGTTAACCGGGCAGACCGCCGTGCATTTGCCGCAAAGCGTGCATGTGTCTTTATCCCAAATAATCTGCCAGGGCAGATCCTTGACACTTAGTGTAGAAGCGGTAATGGGTCGTTCTGGTTCCATATATTAACCTCCTGTCGCTCGGGACCGACGATGACAGTATCCAAATGCATGGGTTGAAAATCCAGGTTTTTATCACGATTCGGGATCGCAGCGTCGAGACCGCATATTTCTGATGAAAAGGCATACCTACCGGGCCTTCCGCCAACGACACCCGGTCGAAGCTTCTTGCGGTCCTGGACCATAAACACGCTGTGATCCGGCATACAGCCGATGACACAGTTGGGGCCATCGATGATCAACTGCCGGCAGGTTTGTTTCAGGTTCTTTAAAAATAAGGCGTCGGGATGGTCGGCAATCGCCCCGTCCTGCAAGGGTGTAATGATATGTTTGTAGGCTTCGACTCCGAGACCCAGCTTTTTGATCGTATAGTGCAGGATGTGGGTAAACACCTCTGAATCCGACTGATATCCCATATAGCCTGGAAAATTCCTTGACTCCAAAAAGGCCTTGATGGGAATAAAGGCGGTGTTTTCACCGTTGGTCATGGTGGAATAGCCCTGGATGAAAAAAGGATGGCAGGCATACAGTGTTATGGCGTAGTTGGTGTTCTGCCGGCCCTGGGCCATTATCACCCGGGCGTGAAGCTCCTTGCGGTCAAGATTTAAATGCTCGGCCACCAGCATGGGGTCGCCGATTTCCTTGATCATGATCACATCCGGCCAGAATGAAAAAACAATCATGTCGTTTTCTTCCTCACCCATGATTCTCAGCCGGAGTCTAATCTCCAGCAAGCGATCATAGAGTTCATCCTGGCTCAGATTATCCCATTCCTCAGGATACTCATAGGCCCGTATCAGGTATATATCCCGTTTGGGAACCCCTGGCGGGGGCCGTTTCGGCAGTTTAATGGTAATCTTGTATTTGGTCATAAAACCAATATCCATCATAAAGGAATCCAACCGCCTCAGCCCCTTTTCGCTGAAGATACCGGATAAAATGGGCGCATCTTTCATCTCTTCAAAGGGTCCGCTCAAATCGCGCAAAAATATACCGACACCGGAGCAATCATGTCCTTCGCGCATGACATCAAGCGCCTCCAGTGCGACCATGGGGGATAACGGGTCTTTGCTGGTTATTGAAAACAGGCGGCACATTTTTCTCTCTCCTTTTACAAAGCGGCATAACCGGACTTTCGGATAGCATTAGCGGTCCGTCAGTCCCGGATTTTTTATACCAACGCTCCCATTGGAGCGGTAAAAATATTCAACCCTGTGAATTGCTTAATGCGTTACTTTACGCGAGGTGATTAGAAAACCAGGAGTCAAACAGTTATGGCCACCACGCATTCAGTGATACACAGACGGGATAGCTCAATACCCTGGAAAGATCAATTGAATATTTGGGCATGTCTTAATGAAACGCGGGGCATTAAATAGGCTGGATTTCAGTTTAGCCAATGGGAAAAACGTTGATTATTAAAATGCCGGCCAACACCTTTTGTAATACCCTTGAAGGCATAGTTTACCCTAAATTATTGAAAACTTAATTGACGCCCAAATGAACTACCCCGCCGCAAGCAGCGGGGTATCAAATGCAATATTTATAATCGCCCCAGGGGGCGGGGAATTAAACCCTCGTCCGCCGGCGGATTAAAAACATAAAAACAATTCGGTTTTGGGTTTTTATAGCATTTTTCCAGGATTTGGGAAATATTTAATTTTATCTGTTCCCAATCCACCTCCTGCGGGGTTCCGGCAGCAGCGCTTAAAATCCGCACCAACCCCATCAAGTGGGAGCAAAAGGTATGCCAGATCATTGCTGGGTGAAAAATATTCAATAACTTTAGATGGATATGACAATACTGTCAATTTAATTTTATACCGGCGAAAAAAATGGCCGTTAATTATTACAAAAATGTATTTCTGTCGTTCAAAAGTTTTAAGTTGCCTCTATCCTCAAAACCTTTGAATTTTCAACCCCGAAACCCCGGGACCCTTTTTTTTTGACATGTATCCAGCTTTATTTTATATTTGCAATATTCGAAACCGGTCAGATAACGTTAATCTTTGGGATGGTTCCCTGATCGGCCTTTCATGCACCACCTTTTTAAGGTGAGCAGTGAACTATATATTGCATAGACTAGTGGGTTTCAGGTATCCGGTTCCGTGTGCCGACTCCTGACACCTGAAACCTGACACCTGAAACCATGAACCGTTGCCATTATACCCTGAACATCTAAGGTATAGCACGGTGCCATTTGTATCTCATCGAAGCATCAACAGGGGCGACCATGTACATCAAGCAATCAGAGCTTTTGCTGGGAACCAGCATGGATTTCGTAAAAAAGTTTATGGATAATTCTAAAATGGTTTCCCATGATAAAGGAGATGTCCTTTTCCACGAAAACGATCCGGCGCTATTCTTTTACACCCTGCTCAATGGGCGGGTTAAGTTGAGCATCTGTGAAGGCGGACACATGGTTCACGATACCAGGCAGAATGGCGAAGCCTTCGGCTGGTCCAGTTTAATCGGACGAGATCTCTATTCTGCCTCGGCCGAATGTATCGAGCCGACCAAGCTGCTTAAAACAGACAGCAAAAAACTGACGCAGGTAATGGAAAAAGATCCGGCCAACGGGATTATTTTTATCAAACACCTTGCAGCCACATTGGGAAACCGCCTTCTGGAAAGTTATAAAGTGATATCCCAGAAACCGAAATAGCAGCTTCTAAATGGGTATTGCTGCATTCGTAAGTCTGAAGGGAGAGAATATGGACAAACATCCACTCACCGCTTTCAACCGAACCGGAATGACGCGCAGGCAATTTTTATGGCTTTCGTCAATGGCTGCAGCCGGATTCGCTGCCGGGTGTGCCACGAATCCGGTCACCGGTAAAAGCCAGCTGATGCTGGTATCGGAAGACCAGGAAATCCAGATTGATCAACAGTACTCACCCTATCAATTTTCTGCAGACTACGGAACCGCTCAGGATACAGCCCTAAACAGCTACATTGACCGCACCGGTAAAAATATGGCCGGACGGACCCACCGCACCCAGATGCCCTATAATTTTCATGTGGTCAATGCAACCTATGTCAACGCCTACGCATTCCCGGGGGGAACCATTGCCTGCACCCGGGGCATTTTGCTGTCCCTGGAAAATGAAGCTGAACTGGCGGCTTTGCTGGGACACGAACTGGGTCATGTGAATGCCCGGCACACCGCCGAACAGATGTCAAAGGGCATGCTCACCCAGGCGGTCGTCGGCGGCCTTTCGGCGGTGGCGGGTGCTGCGGGTACCGGGTACGGCAGCCTGGCCTCCCAGCTGGGGCAGATCGGGGCCGGTGCACTGCTGGCAAGATACAGCCGTGACAATGAGCGCCAGGCCGACGCGCTGGGGATGGAGTACATCGTTAAATCAGGGTACAGCTCTGAAGGTATGGTGGGTCTCATGGAAATGCTCAACAGTTTGGGCCAACATAAACCCAGTGCGATCGAACTCATGTTTGCCACCCACCCCATGAGCGCAGAGCGCTATCAAACCGTTGTCCAGAGCGCCGAAACTAAATACAAATCCGCAAAGGATCAACCGCTCTACCGGGAGCGCTATATGGACAACACGGCCAAGCTGCGGGCCCGGAAGGGAGCCATCGAGGAAATGCAAAATGGCGATAAAGCCCTGGCCCAAGAAAAATATCCCGATGCTGAAGACCATTACCGGCTGGCGCTAAAAGCCGCGCCCGGAGATTATACGGCCCTGGTCCTGATGTCAAAAACCCAGCTCATGCAAAAAAATTGGGCGGTGGGACGCCAGTATGCCGAAATGGCTCAAAAAGTTTATCCCCAGGAAGCCCAGGCCTATCACTTGAGCGGTTTTGCCAAAATCCAGTTAAAAGATTATGAAGGGGCCCTGGAGGAATTTAGCAGCTACGATCAGGTGCTGGCCGGCAACCCCAACACCCTTTTCTTTAAGGGCTATGCCTATGAAGGCATGAAAAAATACCGGGAAGCCGGGGGAGAATACCGGCGCTATTTGCAGGCTGTGCAGCAGGGCGATTATGCCCGGCATGCCTATCAAAGTTTGAGAGAATGGCAGGCAAAAGGGTTAATCTAAACGCTGAAGTATTGGAGTGCTGGGGCAAGGGAATTTAGGGAATTTTTGGGTCGTGGGAGCGGCTTTCCAGCCGCGAAAATCAGAGATCGCGGCTGGAGAGCCGCTCCCACAATATGGCAGTCAAATTTATAGAAAATTTAGCTAAGATCTGTTTAAGATATGACAACGGGAGGACCCCAACCCATCACTTTACCAGACGATCTCCCGCAACCACTCACCTATGATTACCACAACCGGTGGCAGGCTTTCCTGCGCGCGGCTGAAGCTGCCGGCATCCACCCTGTCACCCATTTCGAAGTCCTAGATAGTTCAAAATACGTATTTGCATTCAGCGATTTTGTGGCTGCAAGCTGCACGCGTGATCCGGCCGTGCTGAGAGATCTCATTGACAGTGGTGACCTCCTCAGACGCCGGCGATCCAATGATTATAGACACAAGCTTAAAGGGCTTCTGGCCGATGTCAGTGATGAAGATACTTTGATGCGTCTGCTGCGCCGCTGTCGCCGTCGGGAGCTGGTTCGAATCGCCTGGCGGGACCTGGCCGGCTGGGCCGATCTGGCTGAAACCATGGCCGATCTGTCCGCTTTTGCCGATGCCTGCCTCCACCGCACCCTTAAAATTCTCCACCGATGGCAGAGCACCCTGGCGGGCATTCCAATCGCGAAAGATGGCTCCGAACAACACCTGGCTATATTGGGGCTGGGCAAGCTGGGGGCCCGGGAGCTGAACTTCTCTTCGGATATTGACCTTATTTTTGCATACCCGCAGGCTGGAAATACCCGTGCAGCCAAGCAATCCACGGGCAACGCCGACTTTTTTTCCCGTTTGTGCCGCCGCTTGATAAAGGTCATCGGGCAGCCGACGGCCGATGGATTCGTGTTTCGGGTTGATGCCCGCCTGCGTCCTTTTGGCGACAGCGGTCCCCTGACCATGGATTTCGATGCCATGGAACAATATTATCAGCAGCAGGGACGGGAGTGGGAGCGCTATGCCTTGATCAAAGCCCGGGCTGTAGCCGGAGACATCGATGCCGGTTCGCGCTTGCTTGAAAGGCTTCATCCCTTTATCTACCGCCGCTATTTGGATTACAGTGTCTTTGAATCGTTGCGGGAAATGAAGCAGATGATCGCCCGGGACGTTAAGCGCAAGGGCATGGAAGATAATATCAAGCTCGGGCCGGGCGGCATCCGTGAAATAGAATTTTTTGGACAGATTTTCCAATTGATACGGGGCGGGGTGACGCCGGCCCTTCAAAACACCGGCATCATAAAAGTCTTAAAGGCCCTAGCCGCTGAGCACCAAATTCCGCCAAACGTCTGCAGCGAACTGGTCGATGCCTATGTGTTTTTAAGAAATACCGAAAATCGTCTCCAGGCCTTTGCCGATCAACAAACCCACCGCCTGCCGTCCGATGATATCGGCCTTTTGCGCCTGGCGGCATCCATGGGTACGGCCGACCTGGAATCCTTTACGGCCTTATTGGAAAAACACCGCCAGATTGTCCACGGCCACTTCCAGATGCTTCTGGAAAGCGGTGACACCGAAGAACACCGAAAGGATGATGAAGATCCGCTGGAAGCCATCTGGCAGGACGTTGCGGGCACCCAACCGGCAGAAAAAATGCTGCTGCAGATGGGTTATGAACAACCCCGGGAGGTACTGCAGCTGCTGGAATATTTGAGAACCGCACCGGAAACAAAATCGTTGAGTCCCCGCGGCCGCCGGCGCCTGGACAAACTGCTGCCGCGCTTTTTAAGAGAGATCGCTACCTATGAAAATTCGATAGTGACTCTGCGCCGGGTTGTTGACTTAATTAAAACCATTGAAAAACGCACCAGCTATCTGGCATTATTGGTGGAAAGTCCGACAGCCCTCACCCACCTGGTAAAGCTTTCCCACGCCAGTCCCTGGATTGCATCATTTCTGGCGCGGCATCCGGTCCTGCTTGATGAGCTGCTGGATCCGCGAACCCTTTATCTGCCTCCCTCAAAAAAAGAAATGAAAAACAGTTTGCGCCGGCGCCTGGCCCAGGTGCCGTTGGAGGACCTGGAGTATCAGATCGAGCAGCTGTGCATATTCAAACAGGTCAATGTCCTACGGGTCGCAGTTGCCGACGTTACCGGCACCCTGCCGCTGATGCGGGTAAGCGACTACCTCTCAGAGATTGCCGAGAGCATTCTCAGTGAGGTAGTGGATCTAGCCTGGAACCATCTGGTCGCCAAACACGGTCGGCCCGTCTGCCGCCTGGGCCATAAAAAAACCAGTCAGGGGTTTGCCGTCATCGCCTACGGCAAACTGGGCGGACTGGAACTTGGATACGGTTCGGATCTCGACCTTGTCTTTCTACATGCCGGAACCCATGAACAAACCCGGGGCGGTGCAAAAGCCATCGACAGTGCCCAATTTTTTAACCGCCTCGGTCAGCGGGTAATTCACATCCTTACTTCCCATACTCGCGCCGGCAAAGCTTATGAAATCGATATGCGTCTGCGACCCAGCGGCAGCTCCGGCATACTGGTCAGTCACATCGATGCTTTCGGCAATTACCAGCTTGAAGAAGCCTGGACCTGGGAACATCAGGCTTTGATCAAGGCACGCCCGGTTGGCGGTGATCCAATCCTGGCCGACCGATTTGAAACCATTCGCCAAAAAGTTCTGGCACGCCGGCGTTCCAGAAAAAAGCTTACCGCTGAGGTGGCTGACATGCGCGAAAGGATGCGCCAAGAATTGTTAAAACCGGAAAACGGTGTTCTGGATCTTAAACAGGATCCCGGAGCCATGGTGGACATCGAGTTTTTGGTGCAGTACCTGGTCCTGCTGCATTCTCACAAATACAACGGTCTTTTAAAATGGACCGACAATGTCCGCCTGATCCAGGCCTTAATCGAAACCGGCGCCATGGACGAATACACAGCTCACGTGCTCAAGCATGCTTACCTGATCTATCGTGCAGCCGCCCATCAGCTCAGTCTCCAGGAAAAACCGGCCAAAGTCCCCCGCAAAGAATTCAACCACCTGCAAAAAAGAGTACAGGAAATCTGGCAGGCATTCATACGCTAAGAAACCAATACTACAAATTTGTAATTTATTTTTTTAATTTTTAGCAAATTTGTAATTTTTTGACCTGGTTCTTCTGGCCCGAATTTCACATAATATACCGCAATATTAGTGGGTTATAAACCAGCAGGGCCGGTGGCACGCATTGTGCTTTTAATGAGACAATTCGCTGGATCTATAACCGGCCCAAATCCACAATTCATATAATATACTCATGCACAAAACAAATTCGGTCCACGAACATACTGCCGATCAGCTGCAAAAGCAAACCAGACAGTTAACTGCCCGTCTGATGCAGGGCAAGGAACCTGATTTTTTAAAGCAGCATGCCCGGATTCTGGATGATTATTTCCGCCGGGCATTTGAGTCCAGTATGGTCGGTCCGCGCATGGATATCAGCAAAAATCCATATGCCATCATTGCCCTGGGAGGCTATGGGCGTGAGGAGCAATGCATTCATTCGGACGTGGATCTTCTATTTCTTTTTAAAAAAAGAGTTCCCCCCGAAGCAGAAGGTCTGATCAAGGAAATGGTTTATCCCCTGTGGGACATTGGCCTTGATGTCGGGTACGCCACCCGCTCGCTGAAGGAATGCCTGGCCCTTGCATCCAGGGATTTTGAAATCCTGACCCCGATCCTGGACGCACGATTTATCTGCGGCTGGTCACTGCTGTATTCCGACCTCATGGACAAGGTGCGCCAAAAAATTACCGGCAAAAGATCCCGCACCATTATCAACTGGCTGGTCGAAAGAAATAATGCGCGGCATGCTCAATTCGGAGATTCAGCTTATCTCCTGGAGCCCAACCTCAAGGAGGGACAGGGCGGTTTGCGAGATTATCATACCATGCTGTGGATTGGACAGATAGAAATGAACATGAACCAGCCCCGGGATTTAGAATATTTGGGGCTGCTCTCCCACGAAGAGTTCCAAACCTTAAGCGCTTCACTGTCATTTATCTGGAATGTGCGCAACCGCATCCATCAGCTCTGCGGCCGCAAATGTGATCAGCTCAACTTTGAAAACCAGATCAAGCTGGCCGATGCAATGAACTACAAACAAATTAACGGCCAGCAACCGGTGGAAAGATTCCTGGGCGATCTTCACGGACGGATGGAATCTTTAAAACAGCAGCACCTGATGTTTCTGCATGAATTGGGCCTTGAAAAAAAACGCCGCCGCAAAAAAAGAAAATCACAGAAACAGACCCGGGCAGACGGCCTGGAGGTTATCAAATGGGGCATGTTGAATTTTGAGGCGCCTGAGAAAATAATTGAATCCCCGGATCTGTTGATGAAAATATTCGAAGAAAGTGCGCGCCTGAAAATTCCTTTAAGCGCCGAAGCCAAAAGATTGGTGAGGGACTTTCTTTCCCAGGTGAATGCAAAATTTAGAAAATCCGAGCCGATCGTCAAAGCCTTTGAAAGGATTTTAGGCGCTCCGGCACCCGAATTCAATGTTTTAAATGAAATGCTGAACACCGGTTTTCTGGTACGATTTATTCCGGAGTTTCGCAGCATCCTCAACCGTATCCAATATGACGAATATCACCTTTACCCGGTGGACAAACATCTGCTGCGAACCGTAAAAACCATTAAAAATTTCGGCACTGCCAAGGACAGCAGCCTGGAGCCTTTATGTGGACAGATCTATGGCGAACTTAAAAATAAAATGCCGTTGCTCTGGGCTGGATTACTGCACGATATCGGCAAAGGCCAGGCCGAAGAAGGCCATGCCGAATCGGGCTCCGAAATGATTAAAAAACTCCTCACCACCAAAGGGCTGGATTCAAATGTTGTGGACAGTGTCGCTTTTCTGGTTCGGGAACACCTCTTACTGATTAAAACTGCTACCCGAAGAGACATCTATGACGAGGAAACATCAATTTTCGTCGCCCGAAGAATCAAGGATGTTGAGCGGCTGAAAATGCTTTATCTGCTGACCGTGGCCGACTCCATCTCAACCGGTCCCATGGCCTGGAACCAATGGACGGCGGCGCTGTTGAGGGATTTTTTTCTCAAGGTCTTAAACGTGCTCGAAAAAGGAGAATTGGCGACCACCGAGGCAGTCGAAATCGTTGAAAAGAAAAAAACGGCAATCATCGCGACGGCCGGATCGATAAAGGCCCAAAACCACCTGAGCGCACTGATTGAAGTTATGTCGCCGCGTTATCTCCTGTATATGCCGGCCGATGAAATCAAAGCGCATATCAAACTTTACGACCGGCTCGGCGACAATGAATTTATATGGGATATAAAGCGTTCGGCCGACGCTAACACCCGTACGGTTACCATCTGCGCCAAAGACCGCCCCGGTCTTATTTCCAGGATTGCCGGGGTGTTTACCTTGCACAACATCGACATTCTTGATGTCCAGGTCTTTACCTGGCGCAACACCATTGCCCTGGATATCTTCAAGGTGAAACCGCCGCCGGACCAGATCATGGAAGACGAGAAATGGAAGCGGGCCCAGAAGAAGCTGGCGGGCGCCCTGGTGGACAAATTTGATCTGGCCTCCGCGCTGAAAAAGAAAGTACCTGTTTTCGGGCAATTAGGCCAGCATGTGTCCCGCAAACCCCATCGCATCCGGGTGGACAATAAAAGCTCCAGCTTTTATACCATCATCGAGGTCTTCACATACGATTTTCCAGGCCTGCTTTTCAACATCAGCGATGCGCTGTTTCGCAGCGGCCTTAACATCTGGGTCGCTAAAATTGCCACCAAAGCAGACCAGGTCGTCGATGTTTTTTATGTCTGGGATTTAAACGGCCAAAAAATAGATGAACCGGATCAGGTGGCCGAAATCAAAGCCGCCATCCTGGAAAGGCTGCCGCCCGTGGAATGACGATTGTCGAATGAAGAATGTCAATTGACGAATGATTGGTGACTAAGGAAGAATTAATAATAACAAACGATTAGAAAAAGGAATGGCGTATAGTTTTTGTCGAATTAAGGATCTTAATCTTATTTAATTATCAAACAAGCAGATGAACGTAAAGTAAACATATTAAGCGATAGAATTCCTCAATTCTTCATTTTTGATTTGACACTTGTCCGCCTTAGGCGGATTCGTCATTCCCAAAAGGGGGGCAGATTTTGCAAATGAAATTAAACCGACTGCTTGCAGCTGGAATCTTTACACTGATCCCTTTTTCTACGGCAATGGCTTCAGATGGCATAAATTCCGGGGACACCGCCTGGATCATCGTATCGACTGCCCTGGTCATGATGATGACGCCGGCAGGTTTGGCTTTGTTTTATGGTGGATTATCAAGATATAAGAACCTTTTAAATACATATGCGATGACCCTTGTGGCCTACTGCCTGGCCAGCGTTGTCTGGGTCATGTGGGGCTACAGCCTGGCATTCGGACCGGATAAAGCCGGCATTATTGGCGGTCTGGAAAACGCTTTTCTGGCCGGGATCAGGGTGGACAGCGTTTCCGGAACGATTCCTACGTATGTGTTTGTGCTTTTTCAAATGACCTTTGCCTGCATTACGGTTGCCCTGGTTCTGGGCTCTATTGTCGATCGGATGAAGTTCTCATCATGGATCGTTTTTACGGTTTTGTGGGTCACCTTGATCTACGCTCCGATTGCCCACTGGGTCTGGGGCGGCGGTTGGATGGGCAAGCTCGGTGCCCTTGATTTTGCCGGTGGCAATGTCGTTCACATCAATGCCGGCGTGGCCGGGCTGGTGTTGTCAACGATGGTCGGCAAAAGAATCGGATACGGCAAAGAAGCCATGTTCCCCTCCAGTATTGCCTTAACGGCTCTAGGAGCTGCCCTGTTATGGTTCGGATGGTTCGGCTTTAATGCCGGCAGTCAGCTGGCGGCGGACGGGGTGGCCGGCTCGGCCTTTCTGGTCACCAACACATCAGCTGCCATGGGCGCCCTGGCCTGGATGTTTATCGAATGGAAAATGAACCAAAAGCCGACGGTTTTGGGTCTGGCTTCCGGGGTCGTGTCCGGGCTGGTGGCCATCACGCCTGCGGCCGGGTTTGTCAACATGCCGGCATCGCTGATTATCGGAGGGGTTGCCGGCCTATTCGGCTTTTACAGTGTTGCTGTCTTAAAGCAAAAACTTGGGTACGACGATTCTTTAGACGCCTTCGGGGTCCACGGGATGTGCGGTATCTGGGGAGCCATCGCCACCGGGTTGTTTGCCAATCCTTCCATAACCGAAGGCGCCAAGGGCCTGTTTTACGGGAACCCCAAACAACTCCTGATCCAAATCATTTCCGTACTGGCGACGGCAATTTTCACCGGCATTGGCACCCTGATTGTTGGTTATATCACCAAATTAGTAACCGGCGGCCTGCGCGTCGAAGGAGAAAGTGAAGTCACGGGCCTGGACAACACCCTTCACGGCGAAAGGGCTTTTGAGATTCAACTATCATAAAGGGGAGGTAACAGTATGAAAAAAATAGAAGCGGTCATCAAGCCCTTCAAGCTGGATGATGTCAAAGAAGCGCTGAATGAAATCGGTATCCAGGGAATGACCATATCCGAAGTCAAAGGCTATGGACGCCAGAAGGGCCACAAGGAAATCTACCGCGGGGCAGAGTATGTGGTGGATTTTATTCCTAAGATCAAAATCGAAATTGTGGTGGAAGCCGACCGCGTTCAACAGGTGGTCAATTGTATCCGGGAATCAGCCAATACCGGCAAGATCGGGGACGGCAAGATTTTCGTGATTCCCGTCGAGGAAGCGCTGCGTGTCCGAACCGGTGAAACCGGTGCTGATGCAATATGAAGCATAGCGCAGAGGGCATAGTGCATAGCGCAAAAAAAACCGTCTTCGCAACGGCAAGCAGAGGACAGAGGCTCTCGATTTCGGATTGGTCTGGTTTTCAACACGTAACCCGCAACGCGCAACCCGAAACAATGACGCAAAGATCAAAACGAACTAAACGAACCTAATCAACAACAATATTAAAATAAAAACAGGAGGAATACAGTATGACACCCAAAGAAGTATTAGCCATGGCAAAAGAGAACGGCGCTAAAATGCTCGATTTACGCTTTATGGATTTTCCGGGCCTCTGGCAGCACTTTAGCGTGCCCATCCGGGAGCTGGAAGAATCAAGCTTTGAAGACGGCTTCGGCTTTGATGGATCAAGTATTCGAGGCTGGCAGCCGATTCATGCCAGCGACATGCTGGTCATACCGGACGCGGCAACTGCCAAAATGGATCCGTTTTACGAAGCGCCGACCCTGGTATTGATCTGCGATATTGCTGACCCGGTAACCCGGGAACCCTACACCCGCGATCCCCGAAATATCGTTAAAAAAGCGGATGCCTACCTAAAAAGCACTGGAATTGGAGACGTGGCCTATATCGGTCCCGAAGCCGAATTTTTTATATTTGATGATATCCGCTTTGAATCCAACCGCTTCGGGGCTTTCTATGAAATTGACTCCATCGAAGGCACCTGGAACACCGGTCGCGATGAAGGACCCAACCTGGGCTACAAACCACGCAACAAAGAAGGTTACTTTCCGGTACCCCCCACGGACAAATTTCAGGATTTGCGGACCGAAATGGTTTTAACCCTGGAGAAGCTGGGAATCGAAATCGAAGCCCAGCACCATGAAGTCGCCACGGCCGGACAGTCAGAAATCGATATGCGCTTTAAGCCCTTGCTTCAGATGGCAGACCAGCTCATGTGGTTTAAGTATGTTCTTAAAAATGTGGCCTACCGCAACAACCACACGGTGACTTTCATGCCCAAACCCCTTTTTGAGGACAACGGCACCGGGATGCACACCCACATCAGCATCTGGAACGGGGACAAACCGCTGTTTGCCGGCGACAAATATGCCGGAGTCTCCCAAGAAGCGTTGTATGCCATCGGCGGCATCCTGAAACACGCCCGGTCCCTGTGCGCCTTTACCAACCCAACCACCAACTCCTACAAACGCCTGGTACCGGGATTTGAGGCACCGGTCAACCTGGCTTACTCCAGCCGCAACCGCAGCGCAGCCGTACGACTTCCGATGTACTCCACCTCGCCCAAGGCCAAACGGCTCGAGTTTCGCACACCGGATCCGTCCTGCAACGGCTACCTGGCATTTTCAGCCATACTGATGGCGGTCATCGACGGCATCCAGAACAAAATCGACCCGGGCGACCCCCTGGACAAAAATATCTACAACCTGCCCCCCGAAGAACTGGCTGAAATACCCTCAGCCCCGGGTTCCCTCGAGGAAGCCCTGGAAGCTTTGAAAGCCGATCAGAAATTTCTCTTAAAAGGGGATGTCTTCACCCCGGATGTCATCGACATGTGGATCGATTATAAAACCGCCAACGAGATCAATGCCGTCAAACTGCGGCCCCATCCGCATGAATTTCACCTCTACTTCGATATCTAGCCGTCCTGAAAACAGCAGCCCGTCTAATGGCGGGCTGCTGTCGCCTTCCACATAAATTCAAGCAATTGAAATTAACATTTTGATCATTTTCCGGTCATCTTCGCGTTAACCTTAGAGATTAGTCTGTAAGACACTAGCGGGAGAACGCATGCTAAGATCCGGGTTAAAATAATTATGCGGAGTAACCGTTGCGGGGCCGACTTTTTCACCTGCGGGGTATTCTTCGATATTCTCGCTCTGTCTCCTGACGCCGGTCACGAATTTCTTTGTCTTCCTCACCGCGCCTGATCAATTTGCCCTCACGGCCGATATAAACCTCATCATCACCCTGCGGCTGAGTCTGGGCACTTGCTTTCTGAGTCTCCGGCTGCGCATCTTTTTTTTGGACGGCCTCATCCTGAATTTCCTCACGGCGCGCTTCTGCCTCTATTTTTTGGATTTGCGCTTCGGTCCGGGGCTTATAGGACATCACATCCTTTGTCCTGGCAGTTTTGGGGGGCGGAGTTTCGGTGATGTGCAAATTGCCTTTTTCATCGGTCCAGGTGTAGAGCTTGTCGGCTGATAGGTCGACAGTCACAAAAAACAACAACATGAGGAATATTCCCATTAACAGATATCTCATGATCACCTCCCGGCAAACCGGCTTTTTTTATACACTCAATAATATTAACCCTTCCAACCCATGTCAATATACAACGGATTTCAGTATTTTTTCCAGTTTCATTTTCCTGCCGTTTGACATTATCTTCGAGATGAATTAGATTTCCACATTATCCCCGAGCGATGTGCAGCGCCTTCGGCACATATTTTCGCAGTCACACCTAAGAAGGCGGATTTACCAATATGAGAAAAAAATTAATATTACCCATACTTGCAACAGCATTTTTGGGCCTATTTTTCATGCCGCCCAATTTGTTGGCCCTGGATGATGCATCATCACTTGAGTGCGGCGGCGGAACCGTTTCACTTGGAGACTCCGACGCCAGCGTCCGGGATAAATGCGGCAACCCTCAGAAGGTGACCCGGGAAGACGCAGACTCCCCCATTATCTGGTTTTACAATTTCGGCCCTACCGAGTTTGTTTCTTATGTGAGCTTTACAAACAGAATTGTCGAACGCATCCAGATGGGAGGTTATGGCGACTAAAGAAGGCCTGGCCGAGCGGATTTTGAAGGACGCGGGGGGCAAGACAACTAAATTGCCGCCGAAGATGCGGCGCTTGGGTGAAAAATGGAATTTCTGTTTTCCTGGACCAGTTTGATCCTGATTGCGCACACCCTGGTGATTAGCGCTGTGACCGTGCGTGTCATCATGATGCGCCTGGCGGTGGGCACGGCCCTGGCCTGGATAATTCTGATCTTTTTCCTGCCCTTTGCCGGGGCCCTGATTTACCTGGTGCTGGGGGAAAAGAGACTGGGTCGCAAGCGCACGCTGCGGGCCGCTTCACTCTGGGAACGATATAACCGATGGTTGCAGGATTTGCCGCGGCTGGTGCCGGATGATCGGTCAGGTTTGAGCCCGGAGGCCGCTGCCGTCAGCCGTCTGCCCGAAGGGCTCCTCGGCACCCCGGTGCTGCCCGAAAACCGGCTGGAGATCATGGATGCGGCTGAACCGATATTGCGTTCGATCAGCGCTGATATCGACGGCGCCAAACGTTTCTGCCACCTGGAATTTTACATCTGGAACGCGGGCGGAACGGCGGACGAAGTTTGTGAGGCGCTCATCCGGGCTGCAGCCCGCGGCGTAACCTGCCGGGTGCTGCTGGATGCCATGGGAAGCGCCAAATTTCTGAAAAGCCCGTGGATAAACCGATTTAAAGAAAGCGGGGTGGAAATCGCTGCAGCTCTGGCAGTGGGTCTCTGGCGAACGCTGATTGTCAGGTTTGATCTGCGTCTGCACCGCAAAATTGTGGTGATCGATGATGAGATTGCCTACACCGGCAGCTTCAACCTGGTCGACCCCCGTTTTTTCAAACAGGAAGCCGGCGTGGGGCAGTGGGTTGATGCCATGGCGCGAATCCAAGGCCCGGCCGTTTTCAGCCTGAATGCCATATTTATGTGGGACTGGGAAGTCGAGACCGGACGCAATTTGGAGGCGCTGCCGGATCCTGCCAAGCTGGCGATCGACACCAATCAAGGACCGGCCGCTAACGTTCAGGTGGTTCCCTCGGGTCCGGGACGGGGGGGAGATAGCGTGCATCAGCTGCTGTTGATGTCCATTTACGCGGCGCGCAAAGAACTGTCCATGACAACGCCTTATTTTGTTCCGGACGAAGCGATCACCTCCGCCCTGCTCTCAGCTGCCCGGCGCGGAATTGCCGTGACGCTCATCCTGCCCGCCAAAAACGACTCGCGCCTCGTGCACTACACCTGCCGATCGCACTTCGACGAACTGCTGGATGCCGGCGTGCGGGTCTTCGGGTTCAAAGGCGGGCTGCTCCACACCAAGAGCGCCGTGGTCGATGGCGAAATCAGTCTGTTCGGGACCGTCAATCTGGATGTTCGCAGCTTCTGGCTCGATTTTGAGGTGACCCTTTGCGTGTACGATCAGCAGTTTGCAGGACGGTTGCTCGCACTTCAGCAGAAATACATCGAGAATTCAGTGGAAGTCGATCCGGCTGCCTGGCGCAGACGGCCGGCAACAGAGCGTTTCAGCGAGAACCTGGCACGCTTGTGCAGTCCCCTGCTTTAATCCAGGCAGGCAATCCCGGATACCCGGTCGATTTATCGTTTTGAATCTCATCGGTGCGGTGCCGTGGGCGCTTGTCATTGGTTTTTAAGCTAAAGGCTCCATTCAAATAATCTTAAGTACCATTAAACTTGTTTCAAAACCTTTAGGTCTTGTTCGCTGGCAAGGCGCGAGGAGGAGAAATAGCGCAGCGTACTGTTAGTACGTGAGCATGTTTCTCCGACGAGCAACGCCGCCAGCGGGCAAGAGATGAAGGTTTTGAAACAAGTTTTAGCGGTAGTGCTTATAGCTGACCCCGTACTTCTCCGCCTTATAAGCAAACTTTCGCACCGTGGTCTGCAGTATTTTGGATGCCATGTTGATATTGCCGCGGGTGTTTTTCAGCGCATCAATGATCATCTCTTTTTCCAGGTTGGCAACGGCATCTTCCAGGGACAGGACCGGAATGGTATCGGATTCTTTGCCGGTCTGTAAGGTGGGCGGCAGATGATAGGAATGAATAACTCCCTCCTCGCAAAGCAGCACGGCGCGCTCGATACAGTTTTCCAATTCCCTCACATTACCCGGCCAGTGGTATTCCATGAGCATGTCAATGGCCGGGGTCGAAAATCGTTTAATATCTTTATTGTTTTCGGTGGCATATTTTTCCAGAAAAAAATCGGCCAAAAGCAAAATATCGGTCTTGCGTTCCCTTAACGGCGGCAGGTAGATGGGAAACACATTCAGACGGTAGTAGAGATCCCCCCTGAAGGTTTCTTCCTCCACGGCGTGCTCCAGATTCTTGTTGGTGGCGGCAATAATCCGCACATCTGTTTTCAGGGTCCGGTGGCCGCCCACCCGCTCAAATTCTTTTTCCTGGAGAATGCGCAGGAGGTTGGCCTGGACATCCAGGCTGATGTTGCCGATTTCATCCAGGAATACGGTCCCTTTATGGGCCATTTCAAATTTTCCGATTTTTTGTTTAATGGCACCGGTAAAGGCGCCTTTTTCATGCCCGAAAAGCTCGCTCTCAATCAGGGTCGCCGGCAGGGCAGCACAGTTTACCTTAACAAACGGGCTTTTTTCACGCAGGCTGCTGTAGTGAATGGAGTTTGCCACCAGTTCCTTGCCGGTGCCGCTTTCCCCGCGGATCAATACCGTGGCATTACTTTTGGATACCTGGGAAACCATCTGAAAGACCTCCCGCATCTTGTTGCTGTTGCCGACAATGTTGCCGATGCTGTATTTGTCTTTCAGCACGCTTTTCAGCCGCCGGTTCTCCTCCCGCAGCCGTTCTTTTTCCATTTGAATGGTTTCCAGTTTGATCACATGACTGGCAATCATGGTGGCAATAACAGAAAGAAGTTCCTGCCCGCTCTTTAAGGCATAGGATTTTTCAAAGGGCCTGTCGACGCTCAGGGCGCCGATAACCTGCTTTCCTTTCTTTATCGGTACGCATATAAAGGAGAGATCCTGGTCATTTTTCTTTTTGCGGGCGCCGGTGCGGTCGAGAAAGCGCGGCTCCTCGCTGATCTTGGGTATGGCCACCGCCTTGCCGGTTTCAATCACTCGACCGGTAACACCCTCCCCCAGTTTGTATTTGACCCTTTCCATGGCGTTGCGGGTCATCCCGTGGGCCACCTCGATGTTTATCTCGTTGCGCAGGGGATTCAAAATTGTTATAGTTCCGCGTACCATATTCATGGAATTGGAAAGGATATCCAGAACCTTGTAAAGCGATGTTTTGAGCACCAGGTGCTCATTGAGGGCCTGGGTGATCTCATACAACAGGGTGACTTCTTCAATGGGTTTCATAATAAAATGGTGTCCCAAAATTTTTTGTTACTTATCACGAATCTGTCGAAAGATAATTATAAAAATACAATTTTGTAATGTAGCAAACTCTCAAATTAATACAAGAAATAAATTCGTCTCTGGTTTTTTGTCGCTGGCGGCTGGTCACCGGTTACTGGATTCTGGTTGCCGGTGCTAAATGATATAGGGCTTCAAGAATTCGGAAAACCGGCAACCCGTAGCGAGTAACTCGCGACTCGTAACCCCAACACGCAACTCGGACAATGATTTTACACATCGACATGGATGCCTTTTATGCCTCCGTAGAGCAGCTGGACAACCCGTGGCTCAAGGGCAAGTGCGTAATTGTAGGCGGAACGTCAAATCGCGGAGTGGTTTCGGCCTCAAGCTATGAAGCCCGAAGGTTCGGTGTCCGCTCGGCCATGCCGATTTTTCAGGCCCGGCAGAGGTGTCCGGACGGTGTGTTCATTCCTCCCCGCATGGCGCGCTACAAAGAGGTGTCTAAAAAGATTATGGCCATTCTCCGGGAATTCTCCCCCCAGGTGGAGGTGGTGTCCATTGATGAGGCTTATATGGATATTTCCGGGGGGCAACGGCTGCAGGGGGACCCTGAAATGGTGGCCATGGAGATCAAAAATGAAATCCAAAAAAACCTTGGATTGACGTGCTCCGTGGGTGTGGCACCCGCTAAATTTTTAGCCAAAGTGGCCTCGGACATGGACAAGCCGGACGGGCTGACCATCATCCGACCGCAGGAAGTCCATCAATTCATTGCAAGTCTCCCGGTTCAAAAGGTGCCGGGGGTGGGGAAAAAAACCTTTTTGCAATTAGAGTCCATGGGGATCAAAACCCTGGGGGATGTTGAAAAGTTCCCTGATAAAATCCTGCTGGATCGGCTGGGCAAATTCGGTCAACGTCTGATCGCGCTTTCATCGGGGATGGATCATTCCAAGGTGACGCCCTGGTCACCGCATAAATCCATCAGCAGCGAACGCACCCTGGGAGAGGACACCCGGGACAAAAAGTTGCTGTACAAATACCTTTTAAAACAGGCGGAAGAGGTTGCCCGACAACTCCGAAAGGCGAACGTTAAAGCCAGAACCATCACCTTGAAATTAAAACATGCTGATTTCAAGCAGCACACCCGCAGCAAAACCTTCGATACACCCACCCGGTCTTCTGAAACCATCTATCGATATGCCGTCAGTTTGCTGGACAATTACCGGCTGACCCAGAAAATAAGGCTGATCGGCGTCGGCACATCGGGATTTAAATCAGCAGGCCAGCCGGTACAATTGGATCTTTTCGACCGGGTCAAAGAAAACGATAAAACCTGGGAGCAGGTTGACCGCACAGTGGAAACTATCACTAAAAAATTCGGACGGGATGCCATTAAAAGGGGGACCCTGAATGAGCAGTAGAGTTAGCCTACTATTGCAGCGTGAATATCTATGATGAATCTGCCAATAAATCAACAATACGCCTAACAATAGTGTCCGGTGTCAGTGTGTCGGTTTCCACCGTATGGTCTGCATATTTTAAATACAGCGGATGCCTTTCGGCGTAAAGATCCGACAGGTCCCGCCCGGGCGCTATCGCCACCCCCCGGGCATCCAGATCATCCAATCGCTTTTTGAGTCTGTCCAGAGTTAAATTAAGATGGATGACGCTGGCGTCGGCTTTTAAATGCCTCATCGCGGCCTTTCCGTAGACCACACTGCCGCCGGGGGCAATCACATGGGAGTTAACCGAAACGGATAGGATGTATTTTTCTTCAAGGTCACAAAATCCTGAAATTCCGTGTTCTTGAATCAGCTGTTGCAGGCTTTTACCTTCGGCAACCTGAATAAGAAGATCGGTATCCAGAAATGAATAACCCAGATGTTTGGCAAGCAAAACGCCGATGGTGCTTTTGCCGACACCCGGCATTCCGATCAGTACAATGTTTTTGTTGTCCCTCGACAGCAAGGTATCCTCTTATAGCGGTTGCTAAAAAACCGTTTGAATAACCAAACGTTTTTTTGACAACCACTATAATCGATTATTGCTGCAGGAGCAAGAAGGGTCGCGTCGACAACAAAAAAGGCGGCCCTGGTTTTCATTTGCAAATTGTTGGAAACTGGGTCATTAAATACGATAGGATTTTTCGAGTTTTTGAACCAAAAATTCATCCTCAATCTGATCCCCCTTTCCCCCGGGAGGTTCCAATGAAAGATGACCCGATTTCAATTAAATCGCAAAAACAGAAATCCAATCATCAAAAAAATCCAGCAGCCCCTCAAGACATCCGGCGAAGGTATTCGGATTTTTTTGATTTTGCCCCGGTGGGCTTTTTCACGTTCAACCGCGACGGTCTCATTCTGGATGTCAATTCCCATGGCGCCTTGGTGCTGGGAGTCGCTAAACCCGGTTTGTTGAATCAACATCTCTCCCATTTCCTGTCACCGGATTCTAAAAAGGTGTTCAAACGGCACAGCCAAAAGCTTTTCGAGACCCCCCCGGAAAAGATCTGCGACCTGAAACTTCTAAACGGCAATCATGATCCCCGTTGGATCCAGCTCGAGAGCGTGGCTGTCCAGAATGGTGCGGACAGCCAAGAAAATTTTCGGACCGTGATAAAAGAGGTGACCGGCCGCAAACAAATGGAAGACACGTTGCGCAAGAAGTGCGACGAGCTGGAAAAAAGGGTGGGCGAACGTACAACAGCGCTTGAAACAGCCAATAAAAAACTGCGCCGCCAGGTCTTTGAGTGCCAAATGGCCGAAGAGGCCCTGCGGGAATCCGAGCAAAAATACAGTACCCTGGTCGAAGACGCCCTGATAGGAGTCTATATAATTAAAGACGGCATAATTGAATTTGCCAACGATAAGTTTGCTGAAATATACGGATATGAAAAAAATGAATTGATCGGCATGCAATCTCTGGACCTGGTCCATCCTGAAGATCGGCCCATGATAGAAGAAATGCGCGCAAACCGGTTAAAGGGGAAGAAAGTGCCGTCCGAGTATGAAATTCGAGGCCTGAAAAAAAACGGCGATACGATCTGGGTCATGCGCAGTTTTTCACTGATCAATTACAAAGACGGACCCGCCCTTTCCGGAATCGTTTCGAATTTGACCAAACGTCGCAAAGCCGAAGATGCCCTGCGGGAATCGGGCAAGGAACTGCGAATACTTTCCAACCAGCTGCTGTCGGCGGAAGAAAAAGAAAGAAAACGTATCGCCCGAGAACTGCATGACAGCATCGGTCAGGCCTTGAGCGCCATTAAATTCAGTGTCGAAAATTCACTCCGGCAGCTGCGCAAAGTCTCCGATCAATCCGAATTGGAATCGCTGGATGCGATTATTCCGCTGACCCAAAAAACCATTGAAGAGGTTCGCAGAATTGTAAAGGACCTGCGGCCTTCCATCCTGGATGATCTCGGTATTCTGGCAACCATCAACTGGTTTGGCCGTGAATTCCAGAAAGTCTATACCGGAATTCGGATCGAGGCCAAAATCGATGTTCAGGAAAATATTATTCCATCCCCCCTTAAAACGGTTATATACCGGATCCTGCAGGAGGCTTTGAATAATGTTGCCAAGCACAGCGGGGCCGATCTGGTAGAGTTGTCCCTGCTGGAACAGGACAGCAGGATCATACTGAGCATTCAAGACGACGGCGTGGGCTTTGATGTATCCAAAACCATTTCCATGAAACCCTCCCGGCGGGGTTTTGGATTGGCCAGCATGCGAGAGCGGGCCGAATTGTCAGGGGCCAATTTTGACATCATCTCCGAAGCCGGCCAGGGCACCACGATTCGGGTGGTGTGGGATGTCTGAGGGAAGGACGAATGAGGAAGGTCGAATGTCGAATTAAGGATTATTATCGATTCTTATTTTTTATCAAAACCGACAGAATTCCTTAATTCGTCATTATTTCCGCCTGCGGCGGATCAATCATCATTCCTATCTGTTTACAAGCCCCTTTTGCACCGCATACACGGTCAGGGCCGCAGCGTTGTGCAGATCGAGTTTTTTCATCAGATTGGCCCGGTGCTTTTCTACGGTTTTCAGGCTGATGCACAAATCCTCAGCGATCAGCTTATTCTTGAATCCTTCAGCAATCAGCTTCAAAACCTCGCGCTCACGCTGTGACAGGGTCTCCCAGGGAGACAAGGACCGGTTGCTTTCTTTACCCACCAGGTACCCCTCGATGACCTTTTCTGACACACCGGGGCTCAGATAGGATTTGCCCCCCATCACATTCTTTATCGCCATGACAAGCTCGTCATGGGTGGCATCTTTAAGAACATAGCCATCAGCACCGGCCTGAAGGGTGGTCAGCAGATATTCTTCTGTTTTGTGAACCGTCAGAGCAATAATTTTGATTTTAGGAAAGCGTTTTTTAATTTCCCTTATCGCGTCCATTCCGCTCATGCGCGGCATGGATAAATCCATCAGCAAAAGATCCGGTTCCAATTTTTCGACACAACGTACAGCCTCGCGACCGTCCCGGGCCTCACCGATAATTTCAAAATTCGGATCAGCTGAAAGAAGCGCGCGCAGTCCTTCCCGCAGGATGGTATGGTCTTCAGCCAGAACGATCTTTAAGTTTTCCACTCCCGCTCCTTCCATCGACCGGTGCTTAAAAAAGGAAAATACAGCCAATTTCCGTTAAATATAGGGTGTTCACTTTATTTATCATGCTGTCATTTTTTAGTAAACAATGTTGTCGAAAACAGACCAATTACAGTTTTTAATACGATCAGGTAATGGTTAAGAATGTTTAAAATCTTAATTGTCGATCCTAACGATCCATTCCGTCGGTCATTAAAAAAAGTTCTGATTAGCCGGTTCCCGTTTGTTGATATCCAGGAGGCCGCTGACGGCGATGAGGGGATGCGGAAACTGGAAGCCCATCACCCCGACCTGATCTTCCTGGAGATTCATTTGCCGGCGGAAACCGGCCTGGACCTTGCCGGCCGCATAAAAGCCGACCATCCTGAAATTATTATCGTTATCTTGACAAGTTATGATTTGCCGGAATATAAAATCGCCGTTGAACAATCGGGAGTCGAGCACATGGTTCCAAAGGATGACTGGACCGGCGAAGACATGATTGCCCTTGTTCAGTCAATCCTGTTGGATTTAAAGATGGATGAACAAGGCAATCAGGATCACGATAAACCCTACCGGCAGACCCCCTAACGTCCAATGCCGGGATCATGGGGTGCTTTAGGCAAGGTCTTTCTTGACTGTATATAAAGGCTTGTCTCTTTTTCCCGGAATTGAACCGGCATGACCCCGGCAGAAACGACCCCTAAAATTCTAAAAATTACTTGCAAATCCGTATATCACACAGTAGGATATTTTTTTTTAGCACCGCTCCAGAGAAAGATTGAAAAATTTTTACCTTGTAAAAACCGGAAGGGAGGTGATGCAAATCAACCAGGCGTTTAACCCTGTTGGATGATCAAAAAATAAGGCTTTGTATTCGTTAACAATTAATTGGAATAAAAATCACAGGAGGAAAAAGGATGCACAAAAATATTCAAAAAGGCTTTGTGATACTCGTATTAATCGCGGCGGCAATGTTGGCGGTTTCGCCGGCCAATGCCGTCGATTTTGCCATCTCCGGCCAGATCGACCGCGCGGCCCTGTATGCCGATGACGGCCACACCGCCAAATGGTTCTTTGTGGACAACGACAACTCCTCGACCCGTTTCCGGTTCAGCGGGTCCAACGATTTTGACCAAGGCCTATCCGTTGGAATTCTCTGGGAAGTGGAGATGCAGTCCAACCCCTCCAACACGATGAATATGGATCTCACCGGTGATACCACGGATGTCCATTTCGACGAACGCAAGATTGAGTTCTGGGTGGGCTCCCCCTATGGTAAAATCTGGCTGGGCCAGGGTGACATGGCCGGTAACAGTACCTCGGAAGTGGATCTGTCCGGAACGGAAGTTGCGGCCTATTCGAGTGTCGTGGATGTCGGTGGTGGTTTCGAATTTCAAAAAAACGGTGTGTATGACGGCATCACGGTGGGCGGTTCCCGTTCCAATTTCGACGGTCTGAGCCGCAAAGACCGGGTGCGCTATGACACCCCCACAATCGCAGGATTTTACGCTTCCGGCAGCATCGGCAACAGCAGCATCTGGGATACGGCCCTGCGCTATGCCGGGGACTTCGGCTGGGCCAAACTGGCCGCCGCCGCGGCCTGGTCCGATTACGGCACGTCGAGCACCACCAACGACAATATCTTCAGCTCATCGGCCTCGATCCTCTTCGACTTCGGGCTGAACTTTACCGCTTCCTACGCCTACCGCAAGCAGAACGCCACTGATCCTTACAACATTTTCGGCAAGGTGGGCTATCAGTTCCTGGAGAAACACGCCGCCTCGGTTCAGTATTCCCGCACCGAGAATTTATCGGCCAAAGACGACAAGGGCGATACCTTTGGCGTCGCTTACGTATATTCTCCCTGGAAAAGCGTTGAATTTTATGGTACCTACTACCTTTACATGCTGGACCGTGATCAGGGCAGTGACCCCGACGACATCAATGTCGGTATGATTGGCGGACGGGTGAAATTCTAATGGGGAGTTTTAATATGTTTAAATTCAAGCCTGTGGGCTGGATGGCCCTTTTATCCGGCCTGGCGCTCTTTACATTGGCCGGCTGCAATGCCAAGCCTTTTGATTATCAGCCGACAGCCGGGGAAATGAAACCGGGCCCGGGCGTTTTCACCGGCGAGGAAGGGAAGCTTACCATCTATGACTCCAAGAAAGGTGGTATTTTTCCCAAAGAATCAGACGCCGAAACTTCGGGCACGAAAACCGCGCAAACGAATGAAGCGGCAGGTACAACGGCCGAAGCAGCTGCCGGTTCCCAGGGAACCGCCGGTGAATTCAAGGAATTCCAGGAGTTCCAGCAGTGGCAAAATGAAAAAGCGCAGTTCCACGAATATCAGCAGTGGATGAAGTCGTCTGAAGGATCGGCTGATCTCAAAGAATTCCAGGAGTATCAGCAATGGCAGAAATCCGCCAAGGGCTCAACCGATTTCAAGGAGTTCCAGGAGTATCAGGATTGGAAGAAATCCGGCAGGAGTTCGGCTGAATATAAGGAGTTCCAGGAATGGCGTGAATTTAAGGCTTATCAGGAGTGGAAAAAAGGCCAAAAAAAATAACCCCTTTCAATGGACCCTGATCCCGGCCGTTTTTTTCCAACCGGGCATCGGGTCCGGGTTGAAGGAGGATTACCCAATGCGGCAGGATCCTTACGGGTCCTGCCGCACTTATTTGTACCGGCGAATCAGTAGGCTGTTTTTATAAGGATACAGCAGATATTGGGGTCTTTTTTCTATTGACATACAATATGTTGTATGTAATATTTAAACGGTTTTAATTAATGGGATTGCATGCTAAGCGCAGTGTGTTCCATTGACGCCGATTTTCCCCTAAAGCGAACGATATTATTTTCAAATCCGATATCGATCCAATTGCCTGCTATAAGGAAATTTATTTATTCGGCGCCCTTTTTATCTGAGTCACATTCCTTGGTTGAAAATTCTTAAAAATGGTGTATTTTGATCTTTGGCGGACTGTTTTTTCGTTTTGCAGCATTCCACTATTCCATCATTCCATGTGGCTTCCCAAAATGGACAGCCACCAGAAAACACTATATTTCCAGAAAGATTGGAAATTCCGATATATTATTTTAATTTGGACTGTTCGAACAGGAGATCTTCAATGGGGCAGACAGGAAAATTTTTAGTTACGAAAGACGGTCGATTTGATCTGGGCACCCACATGTGGGACGATCAGGTGTTTAGCGACATCCTGATCAGGGACAATCCCATTGACTCGGAAAAGGCCATGGGCATCAGCCGCTCGGTGAGGGAAGAAATCCTGCGAATGGAGTTTGAGACCATCACCATGCCCTTTATCGAGAAGATGATCGAAGCCAAATTGATGGAATACGGTCTTACCAAGCTTTCTCCGATCCGGCTGGACCAGTCCATTTTCGTTAAAAATCGCGTCCCTCTCTCCGACAATGCCAGAAGGGTTTTGCGAAGGAGATACCTGAAAAAGGACAGCAACGGTAAAATCACCGAAACGCCGGAGCAAATGTTCCGACGGGTGGCCCACCATATTGCCAAAGCCGAAAAAAATTACGGCGGCGACGAAAAGCGCATCAAAGAAATTCAAGAAATCTTTTTCAATATCATGACCGAGTTTAAATTTTTACCCAACTCCCCGACCCTCATGAATGCCGGACGCAGGCTGGGTCAGCTGGCGGCCTGTTTCGTTTTGCCCGTTGAAGACAGCATGGAAGGCATCTTTGGTGCCTTGAAAAATGCCGCGCTGATTCACAAGTCCGGCGGCGGCACCGGCTTTGGTTTCTCACGCCTGCGGCCCAAAAACAGCACGGTGGGCACCACCGGCGGCGTGGCCTCGGGTCCGGTTTCCTTCATGAAAATATTCAATACCGCCACCGAGCAGGTTAAACAGGGAGGCACCCGCCGGGGCGCCAACATGGCCATATTGAAGGTCGACCACCCGGATATCATGGAATTTATCCACAGCAAAAGGGAAAACAAGGATCTGAACAATTTCAATATTTCGGTAGGGGTCACCGATGAATTCATGAAAGCGGCGTCCAAAAATGAGGAATACGATCTGGTTGAGCCCCGTAATCATAACCTGATCGGCAAATTAAATGCCGCCATGGTCTATAAGACGCTGGTGGAGCAGGCCTGGAAAAACGGTGACCCCGGCATTATCTTCCTGGATCGGATTAACCGCGATAACCCGACGCCTGAACTCGGGGAAATCGAAAGCACCAATCCCTGCGGCGAACAGCCGTTGCTGCCGCTGGAAGCCTGCAACCTGGGTTCCATCAACCTGGCCAAATTCGTGACGGAAAACGGCGAAGGACCGCAAATCGATTTCGAAGGACTCAAAGACCTTGTCACCCTGTCCGTAAGGTTTTTGGACAACACCATCGATATGTCCAAGTATCCCTTGCCGGAGATTACCGCCATGGTACACGGCAACCGCAAAATCGGACTGGGGGTGATGGGTTTTGCCGATATGCTCTACCAGTTGAAAATACCCTACAACTCCGAAGGGGCGCTTGAAACCGCCGAAACCGTAATGGGTTTTATCCAGGAAGCGGCCCATGACGCTTCCAGTGGCCTGGCCGAAGAGCGGGGGGTATTTAAAAACTTCGGTCAAAGCATCTTTAAAGGGACCGGTGTCAAGTATCGCAATGCGACGACCACGACCATTGCCCCCACGGGTACCCTGAGCATTCTGGCCGGATGTTCCAGTGGAATTGAACCGCTGTTCGCTTTGAGTTTTGTGCGCACTGTCATGGATAACGACAAGCTGCTGGAAGTAAATCCTTATTTTGAAAAAGCGGCCCGGGAAAGAGGTTTTTACAGCAAGGAATTGATGGACGAAGTTTCCAGAAAAGGCGGTATCCAGGATATGACTGAAATACCTGAAGAGGTTCGCTCCGTGTTCGTAACCGCCCATGATGTGTCACCCGAATGGCACATTCGCATGCAGGCTGCTTTTCAAAAACACACGGACAATGCCGTGTCTAAAACCGTCAACCTGCCCCACGACGCCACCATTTCTGATGTCCAAAAAGTGTACAATCTGGCCTATGAGCTGGGATGCAAAGGGGTCACCATCTACCGCGACGGCAGCAAGGAAAACCAGGTTCTTTCCTTTGCCCAAAAAGATACAAAGGAAGACGGGTTCATGACCGCGGTCAAGGAGCGGCCGGAAACCCTGAGTGGCTTTACCACCAAAATCAAAACCGGCTACGGCTATCTTTACGTGACCGTAACCGAATATGACGGACAGCCGTTTGAAGTTTTTGCCACCATCGGCAAATCAGGACGTTCGACCACCGCCAAGACCGAGGCCATCGGGCGCCTGGTTTCCCTTGCCCTGCGCTCCGGTGTGAAGGTTGATAAAATCGTCGACCAGCTCAAAGGTATCGGCGGCGAGTATCCTATTTTTCAGGATGGCGGTCTGGTGCTGTCCATTCCGGATGCCATCTCGCGGGTGCTGGAAAAAGCTTACATCACCGGTGAAAATGTCAAAAAGAATCACAAGACCGAATACAGCCTTATGGGTGAGAAATGCCCGGAGTGCGGGCAGACGATCAGCTTTGAAGAGGGCTGTATGATGTGTCACTTTTGCGGCTTTAATAAGTGCGGCTAAAAAATTTCGGTTCAGAAATGGCCCTTTTTCCGATGAGCGGCGTTCTCCGCGAGTTTTAGCCTTCGACGTACTTACAGTACGCCTCAGGCAAAAACTCTTGTGTCCGCCTCCGGCGGGCTCATCGAAAAAATTGCTCATTTCTGAACCGAAATTGGTTTTACACTTAAATTTATTTTAAGCCAGTTTACCCTCTTGAAGTCTTTCCTCCATTAACCTATCAGTTTTAAAACCCAGCAGTTTCTTATTGCGGCCTGTTGAGCTCATTAATTTACGGAACTATATACAAAATTAAGGGCAAGGTGATAATCTATCTTATTTCACCCCCACCCGGCCTCCCCCGTTGAGGGGGAGGAGTTTTAACTTCCCTCCCCTGTCGAAGATCCGCCGCAGGCGTGTGTGGGAGGGATTGAGGGAGGGGGTAAAATGGCGGTTTCCTTTTTATTGTAGGTAGACCCGTAAATTTATAAAAAAAGATGTGAAATCCCGACGTTGTTTGGCGGGCCATTGATCGAAACCTAAACCTTCTGAAGCCAGTTTTCCATGTGACAAAGAGCAGAATCGATGCTGATTCTACTTTTTTTATGTTTCAAATATGATAAGTTGTTGAATATGAACCGCCCTGCCTCCGATAGTGCTATTTGCGAACACGGACGTGATCACCGCCAAAGCAGCAGAAGTTCCCGTTACGCTCAACTGCTGTTCGTATTATTTACGCTGAGCCTCATCTTTTTGTTTCGGGATACCCCGCAGTTTCATACCCTGGGAATCATCTTTGTCTCCATTGTTCTGGAGGCAATGCCGTTTATGCTGCTGGGCACTCTCATTGGCGGCTTTATCGAGGTCTTTGTTCCCCGGGAGAAGGTGACGCGATGGTTGCCCGAAGGCCGCTGGTGGACTGTTTTCATCGGGGCCGGAATAGGCGTGTTGTTTCCGGTCTGCGAATGTGCCATCGTTCCCGTGGTTAGAAAGCTGCTTCAGAAAGGGGTCCCATTCAGCGCGGCCATTGCGTTTTTGCTGGGCGGACCGATCGTCAATCCATTAGTTGCCGCCTCAACAGCCGTGGCGTATTTCGCTGACTGGTCCATTGTGATACAACGAATGCTGTTCGGGTACGGCATCGCCGTTGGGGTCGGTCTTTTAATGGGTCTGCTTTTTACTAAAGCGAAAGCGGTGCACGATCAAGCTTCTCGCGCACCTGATCTCAAGCCTGCCCCGGAAATTCCCGAGACTGGCAGACCTGCCGCCTGGGTTGAAAAAATCGGCCTTGCCGTCAATCATGCCGCCGGTGATTTCCTCGATATCGGTCGCTTTCTGGTCATCGGAGCATTTTGCGCTGCAGTGGTCCAAACCCTGGTGCCGCGCCAGGCATTTGCTGCTGTTATGGGCACCCCGGGCTTTCCCATATTGATCATGATGCTTTTAGCGGTGCTGTTGAACCTTTGCAGTGAGGCCGATGCTTTTGTCGCGGCTTCTTTTCGTTCAAGCCTGGTGCCGCTTCCCGCCCAAATGGCATTTATGGTACTGGGCCCCATGCTGGACATTAAGCTGATTTTGATGTACCTCAAAGTCTTCCGGGCACCGGCCATTGCAGTGCTGGCTTCCCTAACCTTCATTACCGTATTTTTAAGTATGGTAGTCATGTATAAATGATGGTGGCAATTACTCATAAAATGAGGGAAAGCATTAAAAAACGTATCGCCGTTTTAACCCTGATCCTTCCCGCGATTGTCTATATCACTTGGCTTGCTGCCTACTACTGGCTGCTCGAGGCCGGGCGTTACAAAGCCTTTATTCAACCCAAGCTCTGGCCGCTTTTGATCCTGGCGCTCATTTTACTGCTGTCGTATATTGCTGCCTTTATTTCTCATTTTTCCGGGGAATCCGGGGGTGTTCTGAAATTCGAAGGATGGCTCCAGGCGGCTATTTTATTCGTGCCGGTGGTATTCCTGTGGACCATCTACGGGCAAAGTCTTGGATCCCATGCCCTGTCAAAAAGGGCCCTGGACACCAACCAGCCATTTCCCATGGCCGGGATCAGCCCGCAAAGATCCTCGCCGGCGACGGACGACAACGCATCGTCCCTGCTGAAGCTGATAATAAATGCGGAGCACTTTAATGGAAAACGGGTTGCGGCCGAAGGCATGGTTTACCGTGGTGAGCCTAGTGACCGAAGAAGATTCAGGTTATTCCGTTTTGTCGTTGTCTGCTGTGCGGCCGATGCGTTACCGCTGGTAATATGGGTGGAAAGTAAGGTTGAAGAAAAGTTTAACAACGATGACTGGGTTAGAATAGAAGGGATCTTCAGCTTTGAAACGATCAACGGCCGTCAGGTATCGAGCATTGCGGCCGATTCAGTCCGGCCCATCCCGGCACCACCACCGGGAAAACGATATTTATTCTTTTAAATCCACTTAATAATGCAATTGCTGCTCAACCTGCAATTGAATTCATCAAGTTACGGCATGGATTAGAAAACCCCCGAATAAAATGGCCAGTAATCCCCCTAACCGCCCAAAGGAGGGCGCAACGTTTAGGGCCCAGGACATTAAACGCTTGAATTTGGTACGCCCCATTATCCCCAAAACGGCTGCGGCAACGATCGAAATCCACCCCAGGATTAAAATCGCGGTCGGATATTTTGACTCTGCCGCACATATTATCAATGCTGCACCTAAAATGATTCTCACAACGACTGCTGAAATATGCAGACCCAACGATTCCAATTTTCTGCGCAACAGACCGAAAACCGTAGCGGGATTAATCACGATTATTATGCCGGCAACGATGGTGGCAATGCCAAATAGTATAATTATATAATTCATTGGTTGGCCTCTGTCTTCAAACAGTTTTTGCACACCCCGTCAACGCGGACTTCTACGTTTTCGATCACGCCCGGGAAGGTGCGCTGCATGGCCTGCAGGTTGACGCCCAGGCTCTGGGGGTTCAGGCATTCCAGGTTGCCGCAATTTTTACAGTAAAAATGGGGATGGGCCGGATGATTTTCATTGGGCGCCAGACCATAGACAAATGACCGTCCGCCGCCGCTGATGCGGTCAACCAGCCTCTTGGCCACCAAAAGATCCAGGATGCGGTAGACGGTTACCCGGTTGATGTTGTCGGTTCGGCTGAGTGTATCAAATATCTGCTGGGCAGTCAGCGGGCTGCCGTTGTTGCCGACCACCTCCAACACCCGATGGCGATTGGGTGTATAGCCTAGATCCGAACCCTCTAATAATCCAGAATAATCGCAATGTTGACACATAAATCCCTCAATCCGGAATTGACGATTGAATATTCAATCATTTTACGAAACCGCCCGGCAGCAGGCGCTCAACCCCAAGGGATATCAAAAAGCCGATTCCCGCCACCAGGATAATGGATGCACCAGAAGTCAGGTTCGATTCATAGGAAAACCAAAGACCGACAACGGTAAAAAAGGCGCTCAGCATGCTGGATAAAACCATCATTTGAACCAGGGACTTTGAAAACTTCTCCGCAATGTATGGGGGAATCGTCAATAACGCGATAACGAGAATTAAACCCACCACCTGGATAACCATGACAATACCCAGGGCCAGCATAACGGTCATCAAAATGTACAGGGTTTTGACCCTTACCCCCCGAATTTGAGCAAATTCCTCATCGTAGGATAATGCCAGGTAGTCATTGTAAAAATAAATGACCACCGCAAGGATGACGGCACCCACACCGACCATCATCCAGATATCGCTATCGGGAACGGTTAAAATACTGCCGAATAGATAACTCATTAAATCAACGTTATAGCCCGGCGTTAAATCCAGTAAAATAATGCCGATAGCCATTCCAATGGCCCAGATCACCCCGATAATGGTATCGGCACGGTGTTTGGCCTTTAAGGTTATGACCGCCATGATTAAGGCCGCCACTACCGAAAAACTGATGGTTCCCACCAGGTAATGCCATCCGAAAAAAAAGGCCAGCCCGATTCCGCCAAAGGCGGCATGGGCAATGCCTCCCGAGAGAAACACAATTCGATTAACGACAACCAACGTACCCATGACACCACAGATAACGCTGGCTAATAACCCTGCCAGTAAGGCATTTTGTATAAACTGAAATTGGAGGGCTTCGAGCATGTTTTTCCCTATATTTTAGTTTGTCTCAGAAAACTGTGTCTTTAAGTAATGATACTTTTCTCTGCCGAAATCTCACCTGATAAATCCCAAATAACAAAACCCAAGTTCCAAATAAATCTCAAATCACAATGACCAAAATTCAAATTTTCGATCATTGGGCATTGGAATTTGGACATTATTTGTAATTTGTTATTTGGTGTTTGGAATTTTATAAGCCTATAGCATCACCATTATTAGATAAAATATGAAAAATTGGAAACTCGAGACTATTCAGGTTCGTGTTCATGCAACACCCGATGCGGCACACCATGGGCAATCAACTCAACCGGACAGGTATTTTCGGCCGTGCAGTGATACATCATCTCGACCATCTCGCCGGTAACCTCGGCATGCCCGTGATAGTGAAAGCGCTGGTTAACGCAGGCCACCGATTTAACATAGCCGGAGATTACCATTAAATCATGACTGACAATGATAATCGTGATGGTCTTATTTAATTCTTTTAGCAGCGCATAAAATTCACCCTGGCCCCTGGTGTCGATGCTGGCGGTGGGCTCATCCAGAAACAGGAGCTGAGGATCCGTCACCAGCGCCCGGGCCACAAATACCCGCTGCTTTTGACCACCGGAGAGCTCTCCGATGCGGTGATCGCAAAATTTCTCCATCCCAACCAGTTTTAAGCCCTCCAGAGCGGCCAGGCGGTCTTCGCGGGAAGGCCGCGACCATCCCCTGCCGGGCCTTAATCTGCCCATCAGGACCACATCCAATGCGGAAACCGGAAAATTCTTGTTGATATGAACGTCCTGGGGAACATAACCGATTCGATGGGATACGCCTTGGGGCGGTTGGCCTAATATACGGACGGTCCCGGAATCGGCATCAAGCAGACCCAGCATCAGTTTAATCAGGGTCGTCTTACCGCCCCCGTTGGGGCCGATCATAACCGTAAAATCGCCCGCCTGGAGTTTGAAATTGACGTCCACCAGCACCGGCTGCCCGTTGTAAGAAAAATTAAGATTCTGTATATCAATAACGGTATTGCTCATAATGACTACCTCAAAGCAGTTTCAAATTTTCGGGCCGCTCCGCGCAAATTATCCGCCCAGTCTTCGGCCAATGGATCGGCAATAACCACCTGACCGCCGATCTCCCCGGCAATTAATTTCGCACTTCTGGCAGAAAACTGAGGCTGGACGAAAACAAATTTAATACCGTTCTCTCTGGCGTGCTCGATCAATTCCCTGAGGTCAGCGGGTTTTGGTTCTTTGCCTTCGATTTCTATGGGCACCATCTTTAAACCATAGGCCTGCGCGAAATACCCCCAGGAAGGATGAAAAACCATGAACTGCTGTCCGGCGCTACCGGAAAACATGCCCCTGAGCTCGGCATCCAGATCTGAGAGCTGTGAAATAAACGCCCTGAAATTGCTCTCGTAGACAGACCGATTTACGGGATCAGCTGCCTGCAAAGCTTCCAACATCGTGCGGGCCTGGATCATCACCAGGGGCGGAGACAGCCAGATGTGGGGATCGAGGCTGCCATGTTGAGGTTGATTTTCATCTTCCTGGTGGCGATGCGCGGCCATGGGAAGCTTTTTAATGCCCCGGTCTGTGGGTACCACCGCCATGTCCGGGTTGATAGCCGCAATTTTTTTCAGCCAGGTGTTCTCAAAGGGCACTCCGATGGAAAAATATATACGGACCTTTGAAATCGCCGCCATTTGCTTCGGGTTGGGTTCATAGGTAGCCGGGCTGGCCCCGGGCGGCACCATCACCTGAATATCGGCCAATTCTTTGCAAATTTGTTGCACAAAATATTTTTGGGGTAAAATGCTGACAAAAACCACCAGTTTTGGGGAGGCCGCTGCATTCGGCGAGAAAAAAAAGCCTAAAGTCACGGCAAACATCAAAACCGGGCAAAAAAGAGGTATCATCGCCTTGGCGGCCTTAGCCGGATCAAATTTGGAATAATGACGGCGCACTTGGAAATCCTGTTAATGACATATTTATAGGGGTTGTCAAAAAAACGTTCCGTTATTCAAACGTTTTTTCCTACAACCACTTATACCAGCCGGAATGTTTTTATGAAAAGCGGTATATTATAATCCAGGTCATATTCTTTTATTACCTAGGTAATGCAAATATGTTGCATTCACCTTGGTTTGTCAAGAATATGGAATGTTTTTTCGACAACCCCTATAAGGTTGAAATAGGTTTAGTTAAGATTGGAGACGGAGGAGGCGCTGGTCGGCAATTTTGAACGAAAACTTTGGCTCTATTTTGCCAAAATTTGAACCTTTTGAACCCGGGTATGATCAGCGTGATCTTTCCAATCACTTCAGAAGCGATATTTCAGGCCTAAACACAGCGTGTTGGAACCGCCTTCGCCCCGATCGGCAACAAGCCCGAATGCGCCCGAGCGATGGTGGATGCGCAATACACCCTCCCAGTTGCTTTCCGGAGGCCCAAGCGTAATTTCGCCATACCAGTAAACCAGAAACTTTTGGGTGGTACCATGGATATCGATTTCAGCTTTTGGCTCTTCAGATGCAAAGGAGGGGCCGAGACCATAGGCCAGGCTCGTTGCGACATGTTTGTTCCAGGGGAATTTGCTCCAGCGGATCGCCACGGGAATGTTGAACTCCCAGTTATCCGAATCCCCAAACCATTTGCCGACCTGTCCTTCCAGTTCAAATGATAACGCATCTTCATAAAACCGTGCAAAGGTCCAGGAAAGCGCACCGACCACGATGTAAGCATCTATAAATTCGGCCTGCCCGGTGAGGGAGTCCCCGAAATCACCGTCGGTCATACGTCCCCCGTAAACTGTGACGGCAAAATCCTGTTCGGCCATAGTCTTGCCGACAAATGCCGGCATAAGGGCGATAACGATCAGGACGGCAATAATACGATATTTCGGCAAAATATCACCTTAAAAAATAATAGGTTGTTTCACTCAATCAGTGTCGGACAGAAGGGGCTCGTTTTCCAGCAAACCCATTAATTCTTCCGGATTGCAGGATTTGTATTTGTCGAGCAGTTTGCGGTAGGCATCCAGATCGAAGGGCTTCTGGTGCTCGGAAACTTCGAAAATAAAGTAAATCAAAATCTGGCCCACCAGGTGGATGGCATCATGACGGTTGCACTTTTTCTGGCGCATGGCATTGAAAAATTTAACGGCCTCAATGGGGTCAGCCAACTCCAGTTGAGCTTCGACAAGGGCATGAATGGTGATGTGCAGAAGTGGATCATATTCAGTATCCGGATCCGTCTCAGGATCGTAGCTTAAATCGGGGTGTTCAAACTGCAGGCTAAGCTCATCTTCATGTTCCACCATTATCTTGGCAATGCGCTGCTTTTCATCATCCAAACCTTCAAAATCCCTGTCCTTGGCCTTTTGCCAGATTTCGGACATCTGAGCGTGGGACACCGACTTCAATGCTTTGCGAATTTCTTCATCCATAAAATTAACCCTGTCCATTTTTATCTGTGAGTGTATTTAGTAAGTTGTGTATCCCGTCTTGATGACTTTCATCCCCTCCGGTGTATCCTGAACCATATAGCCCAGGGCCTGGATTTCATCGCGCAGGCGGTCAGAAGCCTCCCATTCTTTGGCGTCCCGGGCCCTTTGCCGCTCCTCGACCAGTTCTTGAACTTCCGACGGCAACCCCTCGGGTTTATCCAGCCTGTCGAGGTCCAGTCCAAGCACCCGATCAAAATCCAGAATGGTGGTATATTTTTGACCATCACTAATATTGCTCTTGAGCAGCTCCTGAACGGCTGCCATCGCCCGGGGCATATTCAAATCATCATTAACGGCTTCCAGAAATTTGTTTTTATGCCCGGCGCTGATCATGTTTTGCGGGTCGCCCCCGGCCCCGGCAATCTGTCGAACCTGGTTTTGCAGATGCGCCAAACCGTTGCGGGCAGCCTGAACACTCTCTTCGCTGTATTCCATAGGCTTGCGGTAGTGGTTCTGAAAGGCCGCAAACCGGTAAACCAGCGGATGGATGCCGGCCTCGATGAAAGCATTGTCCAGGGTGAGAAAATTGCCCCCGCTTTTGGCCATCTTTTTACCACCCGCGATGATTAAAAACGCGCCGTGCATCCAGTAATTAAAAAATTTTTTACCGGTTGCCGCCTCTGATTGAGCAATTTCGTTGGTGTGATGCACAGCAATATGGTCAGCGCCACCACAATGGATATCAAGTTGATCCCCTAAAAATTTCATACTCATGGCCGAACATTCAATGTGCCAGCCCGGAAACCCAACACCCCAGGGAGAATCCCACTGCATCTGCCGTTGAACACCTTCCGGCGAGAATTTCCACAGGGCGAAATCGGTTGGATTGCGCTTTTCCAGGTTTTTCTCCACCCGGGCGCCTTCCTGTAAAGACTCGAGCTTCTGGTGGGAAAGCTTGGTGTAATCCTTAAACTTGGCTGTGTCGAAATAAACACCATCGCCCGTGCGGTAGGAATAACCTTTTTCCTCAAGAGTTTCTATGAGCGCAATTTGATCGTCAATTGTGTCGGTAGCCTTGACCCAGATATCCGGTGGGCTAATATTTAAATTTTCAATGTCATCTTTAAAGGACTGGGTATAAAACTCGGCTATTTCCCAGGCGGTCCGGCCCTCCCGCAGAGCACCTTTTTCCATTTTGTCTTCACCCATGTCCCGGTCGCCGGTCAGGTGGCCGACATCGGTTATATTCATCACATGCTTTACCCGGTACCCGTTATAAAGCAGGACCCGCTTTAGGATATCCTCGAAAATATAGGTCCGCAGGTTGCCGATGTGGGCAAAATTATAAACGGTCGGGCCGCAGGTGTATAAGCCCACTTCCCCCGGCTGGACAGGCTTGAACTCCATTTTGCTTCGGGTCAGCGAATTGTACAAATATAGTTTCATCTTGGTTCCAGGTTTGATCGAGAGCCAGTTTAGTTGACACTAAGAGAAAAAAATAAGTGCCCCGGCGACGAAGTCAAGCCGGCGCAGGCAACTGATATTTAAAGAAATAATTAAAATTTCGATGATTAATTAAAATTAAAATCGGGCTGAAAAATTATCGTTTGCCAAGATTTCCCTTTCCATACAGGAATTTGGGCTTACTTTAGACTATAGCGCTTTTCAAAAATAAGTTCCTAAATACTGAAGGCTGGTATAAGTGGTTGTAGAAAAAAACGCTCAAAAAGCGGATCGTTTTTTCGGCAACTGCTATAAGACCGCAAAAAAATTGTAAGCCTTCGCTAACCTTAAATGATAAAAAATGTCAATGATGAAATCCTCAAAAGAAACAAATAGTGATTGAATTTGAATCCTGCAATCTAACCCTTCTGGAAAAGCTGCTGGCCTTCGAGACGGGGTATCGGATAAAAGGACTCGAGCTCGAATTCTATGGACTCTGCCCCAGATGCCGGCCCTCGAATTAGAAGCTATCTCAAAAATGAAAGGAAAGATTATCTGTGGCTAATTGGTTCGCCGGATTAAATCCGGTCCTGCAGGCCCTGGGCGCAACATTGTTTACCTGGTTTGTAACCGCTTTGGGCGCCGCGCTGGTTTTCTTTTTCAAAACCATTAACCGAAAAGTACTGGACGGCATGCTGGGTTTTGCAGCCGGCGTGATGATCGCGGCAAGTTACTGGTCCCTGCTGGCCCCGGCCATAGAAATGGCGGAAGGTTCAAGCCTGCCGGCATGGATCCCCGCCACTACCGGCTTTCTGCTGGGCGGTCTGTTTCTCTATATTGCAGATAAGATCATCCCCCACCTGCATCTGGGCTTCCCGATGGATGAAGCCGAAGGCCCAAAGACAAGCTGGCACCGAAGCATTTTGCTTGTGCTGGCAATCACCCTGCACAATATCCCTGAAGGTTTGGCCGTCGGCGTTGCCTTCGGTGCCCTCGCATCAGATCTGCCCTCAGCTACTCTGGCCGGTGCCATTGCCCTGGCCCTGGGCATCGGTATCCAGAATTTTCCGGAGGGCGCCGCGGTTTCGGTGCCACTGCGGCGGGAAGGCTTCTCCCGCCTGAAAAGTTTCGCGTACGGGCAGGCATCCGGCATAGTTGAGCCCATCGCCGGGGTCCTGGGAGCGGCGTCCGTTATCTTTATAAAACCGATATTGCCCTATGCTTTGGCCTTTGCCGCCGGCGCAATGATATATGTCGTTGTGGAAGAACTTATCCCTGAATCCCAACTGCAAAAAAATACCGACATTGCAACGATGGGGGCCATGGGTGGGTTTGCGGTCATGATGACCCTGGATGTGGCGTTGGGGTAAACACCAATAAGCTTCAGGCGTCAGTAAACAGAGGACAGAAGACGGAAGACAGAGGTCAGAAGACGCAGGACAGAGGGCAGAAAACCATCGGCACAGGACCAATGTGTCAATAATCATTAAAAGAATAAACTCCCCCATCCCGCAGAGGGAGGCTACAGCTTACCCTTTTTGAGGATGGCCACCAGCAACCAGATTCCCATAAGGGCTGCGGCCGAAAAGAGCAGGATTCCGATAAGGGAAATTCCGTAAACAAGGGGCGGCGTTTCGGATATCACAATCAAAGCTGACCCGATGATCAGTGCCGCGATAAGGATGGAAAAAGAAATCCGGTTGGAGATTCGATCGTGGGTGGCCAGCATGGTTTCAAGTCCCCGGTGTTCAATTTGCAAACTGAGCTTTTGCTGGCGGATTAAACTGGCAAGATCGAGCAAATCTTTGGGAAACTGCTGAAAAAAGTGCAGCAAGCGGGTGACCAGATCATACACATCATCGGCGATTCGCTGGGGTTTATACCTGGCCAGCTTTACCTCGGTGATAAAGGGGGTGGCCTGGGCAATCATGTCAAAATCCGGATCAAGCATGCGGCCCACACCTTCTACGGTGCTGAAGGCCTTCATCATTAAAAAAATATCCGGCGGAATTCGCAACCTTAAGCCCGTGGCCAGTTCCAGCAATTGCTGCAACAACTTGCCAAGCTCGATATCTTTCAGGGGCTTGTATAAATGCCGGCCCATGAAATCCGCGACCGCTCTTTCAAACTGCCGCCGTTCCGGTTCATGCTCCCAGTAAGTCAACTTAAGAAGTACCTGGGCCGCACGAACTTCATTCCGATGGACAATACTGTCGAGCAGATCGACAAAATCCTCCCGGGTCTGGCGATCAACGATCCCCGTCATGCCGAAATCCAGCAGGCAGATCACATTGCCGGGCAACGCAAAAATATTGCCCGGATGCGGATCGGCGTGAAAAAACCCGTGGACAAAAATTTGTTTGAGCACCAGGTCGGCCCCCCGGGCGGTAAGAATCGTCCGGTCAAGCCCGGCAGCATCAAGGCTGTCAATATCCGAAATTTTAATGCCTTCAATAAACTCCGTTGTCAGCACCCGGGTAGTGGTGGTCTCTCTAAAGACCTTGGGAATATAAACGTGGGGGTCGTCTAAAAAATTGCGTGCAATCCTTTCCATGTTGGTGGCTTCGTTTTGGTAATCAATTTCTTTTTCCATGGTTCGGGCAAATTCTTCTACAATTTTCACCGGACGGTGGAAAGAAAGTTCTTCGATGTGGTGTTCGGCCAGGGTTGCCAGATGCAACATGATTTCAAGGTCAACTTCAATGATTTTTTGAATACCGGGCCGCTGGAATTTAACCGCCACCGCTTCACCGTCTTTTAAAACCGCCCGATGTACCTGGCCGATGGAAGCTGATGCAAACGGCTCTTCTTCGAGATTGTCAAACAGATCTTCCGGGGGTATGCCGAACTCAGCGCTGATAACTTTACGAACGTGTTCAAAGGGAAAGGCCGGGATCTTATCCTGTAGATTAGACAGTTCCTCGATGTATTCCATCGGGACAAGGTCCGGACGGGTGGAAAGTACCTGACCAAGCTTTACATAAGTAGGCCCCAGTTCCTCAAAGGCCATTCGCAGTCTCCGGGGCCGGGTCAGGCGTTCTTCCCGGGTGGCCCCCTTCCTGGAAATCATCTTCAGACCGACTTCAATATACTGGTCGATCTTCAGCATCTCCAGCAGATCCCCGAAACCATATTTAAACAATACAGCCAGAATCTGCCGGTAGCGGTTGAGGTGTCGATAGGTCCGGCCGATAACACCTATTTTTCTTATGCTCAGCATAGATTAAATAGATAATTGAGGAATTGCGAATTGAGGAATTAAGGAATTTATATACGGATACCAATACCTGAATCCCTGAATCCCTGAATCAGGACTCTTCCTTTTCGTCGCTGATCATTTTCTTCAAATCTCTGACTTCTTTTTTTAAGGCCTTTAATTCATCACCGGTTACCACATTGGCTTTCTTTAAGAATTCTCCGACTGTCTTTTCAACCCGGGCTTCCAGCTTCTTCTGGGCTTCTTCATAGCGTTTCTGTAAATCTTTAATGAACTTTCTGCCTTCCTTTTCGGTCATTTTGCCCTTATCAACCAGCTCTTTGGCTAAAACCTCAACTTCATCCCAGGTTTTCAGCGCCAGGCCGACCCCGGTCAACAAGGTTTTTTTAATCAGGTCCGGCATTGCTCCCCCTTTCGATCCTAAAAAGGAACCAAAATCATTTTTAAAAGGTATTGGTGGTTTACACTCCTGCAGCAGGTAATTTCAATTATGCGCACAAAATCAAAAAAAAGCAAACTTTATCAGCTGTTTAGTGCCCATCGGCAAGTTCTGGAGGGCACTAAACAATTTCCAATTTGGAAATGAGCAATTATTTGATTTTTCCGATGACGGCACTTGCAATCGTATTCTTTTGAATCTCTTTGGTGCCCTCGTACAATTCGGTGATCTTGGCATCACGGTAATAGCGCTCGACTTCATATTCCGTCATGTAGCCGTATCCGCCCAGCAGTTGGATGGCCTCGTCGGCCACTTCTACAGCGGTGCGCGCCGCATACATTTTGGCCATGGAGGTCAGTTTGGGATCGATGCGGCCCTGATCATAATTCCAGGCCGCCTTGTAGGTTATCAGCCTGGCAAGCTCAATTTTGGTGGCCATATCGGCCAGCTTATGCTGGGTAACCTGGAACTGGGCAATTTTGCGGCCGAATTGCTCCCGTTCTTTAACATAGGCCAGTGCACGATTAAAGGCACCCTGGGCGATTCCCAGCGCCTGGGCGGCAACCAAAATCCGGCTCTCATCGAAAAATTCAAGGACATGGTAAAAGCCCTTGCCCTCCTCCCCGATCAAATTGGTAACCGGAACCCGTACATCCTTGTAGTTCACCTCGGCGGTGGACATCATGTGAATGCCCATCTTCTCACCCACATCGGCGGTGGTGAGGCCTTCGCGATCTGCTTCCACCAGAATCAGGCTGATACCCCGGTATGAGGGTTTAGCTTCACTATCGGTTTGACACATGGTGCAATAGAAACCGGCCATGCCTCCATTGGTGATAAATGTCTTAGTGCCGTTAATTACCCATTCATCCCCCTCACGCACGGCCGTCGTGTCCAGCGAGGTAATATCCGACCCATGTCCCGGTTCGGTAAATGAACCGGATGACAGCATTTTTCCTTCGGCAACTGCCGGGAGAAATTTTTGTTTTAATTTTTCGCTACCAAAGCGCAGAACGCATTCGCTGGCAAAACTGGCAAGAACGACCGCGCTTCCGATGGTGGAATCCTGGGCACAAAACTGATCGGCAATGATGATATTTTCCAATACACCAAGCCCCTGGCCGGAATATTCTTCCGGATAGTGAACGCCGATAAAACCTAAATCACCCGCTTTTTGCCAGATCCTGGTCGGAAATTCGTGCTTGCGGTCAAGTTCAAGGGCAAGGTCTTTGTCAAATTCGCCCTTGGCAAATTCCCTGGCGGCTTTCTGAATCTCTTTTTGCGATTTAGTGAGCTCAAAATCCATGCTAATTCCTCCAAAAATGAGTTGAGGTGAACAATTATACGTTACTCCGGTGTTCCAGCATTCCATTGGGGGCGAAGCCCCTAACTTGCTGTTGGGATTAACATATGCCATCGGCCTTTGCAAGGGGTTTAAGGTAAAAGGGACTTGACTGTTAGCTGAAACTGACCTAATTGTTTAAGCTTAATTCGGACTGGACAGACCGGGACGGAATTAATATGTTGTGGGTTCAAAGGTTCAGGGTTCAACGTTCAAGGTTTCATTTCTGTCACTCCGGCAAAAGCCGGGGTCCAGAACCATATCAAACGTCTGGATGCCGGCGTCCCAGACTGTGTCGCAATTGGCAATACTGCATTTGTTGCTGTTTCGTCATTCCGGGCTTGACCCGGAATCCAGTGCTTTTTCAGAGTAATACGCTGCTGGATGCCGGATCAAGTTCGGCATGACGGGCAGAATTTAAACGCTTTTTTGAATTGCGACACAGTCTGATCCGCCGGAAAGACGGACCGGGCCAACTTAGGAATTAACCTTGAACGTTAAACCCTGAACCTTTGAACCATTATTGATAGAAAGGAATTCTTTAAAAATGCAATACACCATCGCTCTGGCCGGCAAAGGCGGTACGGGTAAAACCACCATGGCCGGTCTGCTCATCAAATACCTGGTTAAAAATAATAAGACGCCGATTCTGGCAGTAGATGCCGACTGCAACTCTAATTTTAATGAGGTCCTCGGCCTGGAGATCAAAGACACCCTGGGCAATGCCCGGGAAGAAATGAAGAAAGGTGTTGTCCCCGGCGGCATGACCAAAGACATTTTTATGGAGATGAAACTGGAAGAATCTTTGGTGGAGGCGCCTGGTTTCGACCTGATTGTCATGGGGCAACCTGAAGGCGCCGGTTGCTATTGTGCCGCCAATACCCTGCTGGCCGGGTTTATGGAACGGTTGGCCGGAAATTACCCCTTTATCGTGATGGACAATGAGGCCGGCATGGAACACATCAGCCGGTTGACCACTAAAAATGTGGATATTCTGTTAATCGTTACCGATCCTTCCCGCCGCGGACTTCAGGCCGCAATCAGGATAGACGATCTTGCCCGGCGCCTGAATATTGGTGTCGGCAAAAGCTACGTGGTGATCAATCAGGTAAAGGAATCACCTTCCGCAAAAGCGCTGGAAATGATCAAAGAGGCCGGTCTTGAATTGGCCGGCACCGTGCCGGAAGATCGCACCATATATGATTTTGATTTTGAGGGGCGTCCAACCATTGAAATGCCTGAAGACAGTGTGTCTGTCCAGGCCGCCTTCGGCATCTTTGATAAGATCGTGGCTTAAGAGAAAAAATGCCTAAAATTTGCGAATAGGACCTTATGAACAGAACCGGCTTTCTCTACGATGAAAGGTACAAATTGCACCTCACCGGCGACTACCACCCGGAGGTCCCTGACAGACTGACCTGCGTTTACCGGGGTATCCAGGAAGCCGGGTTGTTAGCGAGCCTCATTCGGATAGAAGCCAGCCGCGCGGATATGAAATGGATCGAACTGGTTCATGATGGACGCTATATCCAGCGCTTTGAGGCCGCCTGCCTATCGGGCAAAAGAATGTTTGACAGCCCGGATAACCAGATGTGCTATGATACCTATGCGACCGCCCTGCTGGCTGTCGGCGGGATCCTGGATGTCGCCGGCCGACTAATGGAAGGGCAACTGGACAATGCCTTCTGTGCGGTCAGACCTCCGGGACACCATGCCGAGGCCGCCAACGCCATGGGGTTTTGCTATTTCAATAACGTGGCTATTGCCGCCCGCTACCTTCAGAATCAATGGGGCATCGATCGGATTGGAATTGTCGACTTCGATGTGCATCATGGCAACGGAACCCAGCATATCTTCGAACAGGATCCGACCGTATATTACTACTCCATCCATGAGCATCCTTCTTTTGCATACCCCGGTACCGGACGCGAATTCGAACATGGCAAAAACTCCGGGAATGGTTATACCAAAAACTCACCGGTGTTGCCCGGCCAGGGCGATGATGAATACAGACGCCTGATAGAAAAAGACCTGATTCCCGCCTTTGAGGAATTCAAGCCCGAAGTCATCCTGGTCTCAGTCGGCTTTGATGCCCACATGGATGATGATATGTCCGACATCAAATTGTCCACCGAAGGCTTCTCGTGGATTATGCAAAGGGTTGTCGAGTTAGGCCGGCAGCATTCCAGAGGCAGAATCATATCGATTCTGGAAGGAGGCTATTCGCTCAAACGCCTGCCGGAGCTTGCCGCCAATCACGTTAAAATATTGCTAAATGCGCAAATTAGTTAATTAGAGAATTAGAAAAATAGGGAGGTAATATGTTTGTAAGCAGATCCATGACCCGCAAGGTCATCACCGTGGATCCAGAGAAATCTGTGTTTGAAGCCCAGGAATTAATGGCGAAAAACAGTATCCGCCACCTTCCGGTAATAGACGCAAACCAGAAGCTCGTCGGCATTGTAACCGACCGTGATATCCGCAGTGCCATGCCCTACAATTTCATCAAGGACTCCTGCAGTCAAGAACAGAGGGAGCAAATATGCGCGCTTACCGTTAAAGACATCATGACCCGGGATCCCCTATCGATTTCTCCGGCCTACACCATTCAGGATGCACTTTTGATGATCCAAAATTCTAAGGTCGGTGCCCTGCCGGTGGTAGACGATAACGGTAAGCTTTCCGGCATTCTTTCCGTGCGGGACCTCTTAAGGGCTTTTATCAATGTGCTGGGAATCGGCGAACCAGGCACCCTGCTGTGTATTCTGGTAAAAGAAGAGGTCGGCCAGCTAAAAAAAATCGTGGACGCGATCACCGAAGAAAACATCTCTTTTGGCAGTGTTCTCGTCGCCAGGTACTGGGATGAAAACAAACGGGCCGTTTTTACCTATCTCTTGACCCAGAATGTCGCCCACGTTAAAAAGAAATTGGATAATATGGGATTTACCCTGCTTGATCCTATGGAATGGTATCTTGACCAGTTGCCCAAAAATGGACCGTCTCCGAAATCAACCGAATAATCAGGAAAATGCCGGTGTCGGTCCCCATCCGGAACTATTTATTTACTACCTCAAGGGTCGTTTGAAGCCGGACGGCCATTCGCTACCCGATAGCTGTATCGGGAACTGGGAAGAAGAAGAAGATTCTTTTCTATTTTTCTCCCGTCCAGCCTGCGAACAGGTCCAAAACCTCTTGAGCCGCCAGCCCCAGCTAAGCTACATCGACTGCTATCACATGCCCTACGCGCAGTGGCTGGGAGAAGTCTTCAGCACCTTTGAGCACGGAAAATTTCGTGTCATACCCCCGTGGGAAGCATCGCATGCAGGAAATAACACCCACGACGAAAAGCTTTCAATCCTGCTGGATCCCGGCCTGGTCTTCGGCACGGGAACGCATCCGACAACCCGGGACTGCCTCGATGCCCTGGAATTAGCGGCCGGCTCAAAAGGCCTCACCACCGTGGTGGACCTTGGAACCGGCACCGGCCTGCTGGCTCTGGCCGCCGCAAAATTAGGAAGTCAAGCTGTAGTGGCCGCTGATCTGAACCTTCTGGCAGCCAAAACTGCCGACCGCAATGTCAGGCTAAACCATTTGCAAAAACGCGTCCTAGCCCTGCAGGGTCGGGCGGAAGATGTGATCGCTTATCCGGCGGACATGGTAATTGCCAACATCCATTATGATGTCATGCGCCGGCTGGTCAACGACAGGGGTTTTCTTACCAAGAAAAGGTTTATTCTTTCCGGTCTTTTGCGCAGCGAAGCACGCGATATTGCCGACATCCTTGCAGGACATCCGGTCAAGATTGTAAAACAATGGACCCATGAGGAAATTTGGTATACATTTTATGGCAAGATCAATCCTTAAAGCGAAAGGTTGGCAATGAAAATCAGGGTCTGGGGTTCCAGAGGATCCATTCCGGTATCCGGCAAAGAATATCTGAAATACGGCGGTGACACGACCTGTGTTGAAATCCGGACCAAAAGCGATGACGTTATCGTAATAGATGCCGGAACCGGAATCCGCCGGCTGGGGACGCGCCTGGCCGACGAAAAAACCTATAATCTTAATTTTATCTTTACCCATGCCCACTGGGATCATTTGATGGGCTTTCCTTTCTTTAAGCCGCTGTTTTTTAATAAATTCCACATTCATATGCACCGATGCCCCTATCACAGCAAGTTCGTGGAAACCATTCTCTCCAAGGTCATGGCGCCCCCTTATTTCCCCGTAAGATATAAGGATGTCACCGCCCAAATGACTTATCCGGATGCATGCCCGCTGGATTTTGACATCGGCTCGGTTAGGGTTGTCCCCATTGCGCTCAGTCATCCCAACGGCGGCAGCGGATATAAATTCATAGAGGATGGCAAGAGTTTTGTTTTTCTGACGGACAACGAGCTGGGCTATATCCATCCCGGCGGGCTTGGGTTCGAAGATTATCTTAAATTTTCCAGCGGGGCGGATCTTCTCATCCATGACGGCGAATACACGCCCCGGGAATATAAAACTTTTGTTGATTGGGGGCACTCGGTGTATACCGATGCCCTTGATCTGGCCCTCAAGGCCGGCGCCAAGAAATTGGGTCTGTTTCATTTGAACCAGGAGCGCACGGACCGGCAAATGGATGACATCGTCCAGGATTGCCGAACACGCATTGCAGACCGGGGATCCAACCTGGAATGTGCGGGCGTGACGTGCGATATGGAATTTGAACTGTAGTTCGGGTTGCGCGTTACGTGTTGCGAGTTGCGGGGGGCCATGTGAGAGAAATGCGTCGAGCATCAATGTAGGGCGGGTCTCCGTGCCCGCCTAATAAGGGTCGCTGCAAGGCAGAAAAATGGTGTCAGGTGTCAGGTGTCAGAAGACAGCGGGTCTCGATTCCGGTTTGGTCTGATTTTCACCGCGTAACCCGCAACGCGCAACCCGGAACTGAGACCAGCGGTCAGTATCAAGAACTTTAATGTTAAAAAGATGATAGATGAAGCCACTATCAAATATCATCAAGAACAAGTATGAATCACTGCTAAGCCGAATACTCCCATCGAGTTTTTACCCGACACGACCCTTTAACCTGAACGAGGTGAATATGGATGATCTGATCCAACAGGCTGTCGAGGATCTGGCCGCTGCCGGCAAGGTGACGGCGCTGACCGGTGCCGGAATTTCTATCGAAAGCGGAATTCCCCCTTTCCGTGGCAAGGGGGGGCTCTGGGAACGTTTTGATCCTATGGAAGTTGCCCACATCGATGCCCTGGTGCGGGATCCGGCCAAGGTTTGGAACATCCTGGTCAAAGAAATGAAGGAAATCGTCGACACGGCCGAACCCAATGATGGCCACAAGGGGCTCGCCAGGCTTGAAGAAATGGGCAAATTGGAGACCGTTATCACTCAAAATGTCGACGGTCTGCATCAGGCAGCCGGTAACACCGATGTGATCGAATTTCACGGGACCTTTGCCTGGCAGCGCTGCATGGACTGCAGCCGGAAATATGAAACCCGCGATGTTGATATTTCCAAAATTCCGCCCTGCTGTATCTGTGGCGGAATTTTAAGACCGGATGCTGTGTTTTTCGGAGAAATGATCCCCCAGGATGCCTTGTGGCGCTCCCGGCAAATTGCGTCTGATTGCGATTTAATGCTGGTGATCGGCACTTCCGCCACGGTCCAGCCTGCAGCCCTGATGCCGGTCATCGCTAAAGAAAGCGGTGCCAAAGTAGTTGAAATAAATCCTGAAAGAACGCCGTTAACGGACCAGATCAGTGACTATCTGATCATGGGCGGAGCAGGCGATATAATGAATCGGATTGTTGCAGCGCTGGAAAAACTATAATGTTCCGCCTCAGGCGGATCTTTCGTCCGTTGTCCATCGTTTTTGAGCTACATCTTGTTTTGTGTCCCATTAATTTTGTAAAACATTACACTATAATTTAGGCAACGGGCAATGGACTCCTGACAACGGACGATCACTTATGACCACAACTGACTCGCCCTGGATTAAAATAATTTCCCTGGACCCGCCTTCCCTGCAGGATAACACCGCTGATGCCGACCGGCTGATCTCGTCGTTAAAAGCCAATATTCAAAGCGCTGAGATCGATGTTGATCTTGACCTGCTAAAGCAGCTGCCGGCCCTTTTGCGGAAATGGCAGTACCAGGTCCGCTGTATTGTTTTTAAAGACCGCCACCGCTGGCTGCTGACCGACATCACGGCGGCAGCGGATACCACCCCCGTCGCCGGTCTGGCAATTGACCTTGGTACCACCCGGGTTGTTTTACGATTGGTTGATCTCAGCACCGGCCGCACCCTGGCAGAATCCGCCTTTGACAATCCCCAGGACGCCGTCGGGCCGGATATTCTGGCCCGTATCCATTACGCTGAAAAGGATGGTGGTCTTGACAGGCTCAATGAGCTGATCGTCCATGGGCTGAACCGCGCCATTGCCTGCCTGTGTGCAACCCTAAAACTGGATCAGCAAAATATCTACGCTCTGGCAGTGGCCGGCAATACCACCATGACCCACCTTTTTATGGGGCTTAACCCGCGCTGGATCATCCGGGAGCCCTATATCCCGGCCGTCAACAAACCGCCGGTGGTAAAGGCCGCGGCTCTGGGTGTCCGGGTGAATCCCCGGGCCCGGGTCCTTATTTTCCCCAACATCGGCAGTTACTTTGGCGGAGATTTGATTGCCGGAATTCTATACTCCGAAATTGATAAAAAAGAAGAGACGGCCATTTTAGTGGATGTGGGCACCAATGCCGAAGTGGTGCTCGGCAACCGGAACTGGTTGATCGCCTGTGCCGGTGCCGCCGGTCCGGCCCTGGAGGGAGGGGTCACCCGCATGGGCATGACGGCGGGCCCGGGGGTCATTGACAAAATCATCATCGACCCGGATACCCGGAAATTTGAAATTCACACCATTGAAGAAAAACCGCCCCGGGGCATTTGCGGCTCCGGGGTAATCGATCTGGCGGCCCAACTGTATCTATCCGGCATGATCGATATTCGCGGCAAATTTCTGCCGGCCGAATGCGGCAGCCGTCTTAAAGAAATTGACGGCCTGCTGCACCTGACGATAGTCCCGGCCGATCAATCCGGCACCGGCGCGGATCTAACCATCAGCCAGGCCGATGTGGACAGCCTCATTCGATCCAAAGCCGCCATGTACACCATCCTGGAGACCATCACCACCTCGGTGGGCATGGCGCTCAAGGATTTAAAACGATTCTATGTCGCCGGGACCTTCGGCTCCTTCATCAATCCGCGATCGGCCATCACCATCGGCATGCTGCCGGATCTGCCCCTTGAAAGCTACCACTCCCTGGGCAACAGCTCCCTGGGCGGCGCCACCCTGGCCCTCACCTCAGCAGATTGCCTGGCGCAAACGGACCGCATCCGCGACCGCATCACCTACCTGGAACTCAACGTCAACCCGGAATTCATGAACCGCTTCAGCGCAGCGAAATTTCTGCCCCACACCAACCGTTCCCTGTTTCCCTCGGTGGAAGATTGGTCCAAAAAATAGGTGCCCAAACAGGCGGATATTGATACAGCTGTTCAGGCGAATTGTGCGGCCGTAGACATGTTGAAAAATTGATTCTGCAGGACATGACACTAGGGAGGTGCATCAAGTAAGCAAAAACATCAGTACGTATCTGGGATCAAGATCCCCGGCGGCCACCAGACCCAATTCACTTTCTATTTCTGCAAAAAGATTCTCAAAAGTCCTTCCCAGCCCCTTGCTGATCTCAAAATCTTTTAGACCGGTCTCTGCCGCCAGCCAGTTTAAAAAGTGATTTTTCATAGCCTGGGAAATGGCGCGCTGTTTTTCAGCCCCGGGATCCGGTCGGCCGGGAAGCAGATCGTTAAAGAACCGGTTAAAGTCTTCCAGGGGAATGGATTGCAGCGGTTTGGCCGGTAATTTAAGATAATGCCGGGCCCATAACGTCAGCACCAGATTTTTGTAGGTCAGAAATCCGTAGGAGGCCGGATGGGCAAGCTCAATGGCCATCATTGACAGCAGTTCGTCCACCGCCTTGATCTGATTGAAAATATCTTCAGTCGCCTTGATATCTTCAAGGCGGTTAAACTCCCGGTAAAGAACACCGGTCCGGTAGTGATCATAAAACAGTGGTTTTTTGAGAAGCAGACCGCCAAGCACCCCCAGCCATTGCTCGCCCCAGAAGGTCAATCGTAACCCGGCAGCGGCAAACCAGCACCGGTCAAACCATTTTTCAGCCTGCCATTTCAGTTTCAGCACCCCGCCGAATCCCACCCTGAAAATTTGGGTCAGCGGATATTTAATAAATAACTCAGCGGCCTGCCCGGGATCAACGTCGGCGTTATCTTGGACCAGACGCTCCAGCCCGAGGCTGATAAATCCGCAGGCCTTTTTAACTATTTCCCGCAACCCTTCCCGGTCACGAACCGTTTTATGATCGGCAACAATGATCCGGTTGCACAGGTTGGCAAACTCATCCTGGATATCGGACAGCTGCGGCGCCCCTGAGAGGGTCGCCAGCGCGCGGGTAAAGTGGTTGTCTTCCTTCAGAAGCCGGATGGGGTACCGTGATTTAGGGAGCACAGAAGGCGTATCATCGCTGGCAGCAATTCGATTAATCCTGTATTTGCCGATATCCCGGGGCTTGATCGGCTGGTAAATGCCCACGGCTTCATCGAAGGGCAGAAACCCTTTTTCAGCCAGGCGCACCTTACGCCAGTGATAGCAATTTTCCTCCGATTCGGCCGGCAGCACATGGGTCGCTTCCAGCAGGACATTTTGATAGGTACGGTGGTCGAAATCGGCCAGGTGCTTGATCAATTTTGCTAAAAACGCTTTGCGCTGGTCATCGGTAATTTGGTCAGCTTCGCCGTTAACCGCTGGATCAATAAAGCGTATGTAATAAACATCATCGAGGGCAAAAAAATCGTCGCCGAGCTCTGAAGGATCCTGATCGTGCTCACGCACCCGGACTTCGATGTTATTAAACAGATAAAATTCGATAAATTCAAGCTGCTGCTCGAGAAACCAGCGAATGAAGCGTTGCGGATCGGCGTCAAGGAGTAAACCAAGCCAGCGCTCAGCCGACTTAATATCGATTTGATCTTTTTGCCAGGCTTCCAGATCGATGATGTGGTCCCACTGCTTTTCTGATGCCAGGGCCAGCACCGGCAGGGCATCCTCCGGTCCAATGTCATGGATTAAAAAATATAAATCCTGCTCGGGGAAGGAATGTACCAGGGGCAGTTGCTGGGGGTCCTGCAAAATGCGGTCGAGGGCCTCCCGGGCAGGCAGCGCCAGGATCTGCTGCCGTTTCTCCTGCAGTTGTTTGATGCGCTCAAGCGCCAGATTTTCCGGTTTGTCATTTTCCATCATTCTAAATCCCAAATCAAGAGGCGTCTGCCCCGGCGGAAGCCTCTGCATTCCAGGGGGCACATTTAAATAACATCAGCATTCCGGGGATGGCGATCAAGGTGCAAAATATGAAAAAGCTCGTCCAACCCAAATTTTCGGCTAAATAACCGGTGCCGGCTGATGCGATCACACGCGGCACTCCCATCAGGCTGGTTAAAAGGGCATATTGGGTGGCCGTGAATTTTTTATTGGTGATGCTTGCCATAAAGCCCGCATAGGCGGCAGTTCCCATTCCAGCACTTAGATTTTCAAACGCAATGACTGCCGCTAAGGCCGCTACGTGGTGACCGATTAGGGACAAAACCGCAAAGCCGGCCGTCGATACGGCTTGCAAAACGCCAAAGATCCACAAACTCCGGCTAATTCCGATCCTGAGCATTATGATCCCACCTGTAAGGCTGCCCCCCAAAATAGCCCAAAATCCAAATAGTTTCACAACCGCGCCGACCTCGGTTTTGGTATAATTGAGATCGACGTAAAAGGGTGCTGTCATTGAACCGGCCATCGTATCCCCGATTTTGTAAAGCAGGATAAAAGCCAATATCCATAGAGCATTATGTCGCTGAAAATATTCGACAAACGGTTCAAGTACGGCCGCCCTCAAGCTTCGGGGAATGCCAAGGGGGGTCGCTGGCTCAGGTGTCACCAGAGTGGTGATCAGGCCCGGTGCCAGACAAACGGCCATGAGGGCGTAGACCGTCGCAAACGGCATGTGATCGGCCAAGATTAGACCACCTCCGGTCGCCAGGAGCATGCCAACCCGATAGCCAACCACATAAAGGGAAGATCCCAAACCAAGTTCTTCATCCGCCAGGTCTTCGCGGCGATAGGCGTCGATAACCGTGTCTTGAGAAGCGCTGAAAAAGGCGACCAATAAAGCGACAAAGGCGACTACCGTCGGGTTCTGGCTGGGGTTGGTTGTGCCCAGGCTGAACACTGCGATCATGAGCCCGGTCTGAAATATGAGCAACCAACCACGACGACGACCGAACAGCGGTATGGTAAAACGATCCAGTATCGGTGCGGTTATAAATTTAAGCGTGTAAGGCAGGCCCACGAGTGCAAAAAGGCCAATAATTGTCAGGTCGACACCGTCTTCGCGCATCCATGTCTTCAGTACAAAACCGGTTAGCTCCAGGGGCAAACCAGCCATATAGCCCATGACCAGCGCCACCAGCATACGGCGGCTGAAGACGGCTTTTAATATGGATTGGCGTATTTCAGGCTGCAACGGTCCTCGCGGAGCGGTCAGGAATGACGCATGGCGATTGTGTCATTCCCGCAAAGCAGACTGTGTCGCAATTCAAAAAAGATCTTTCATTCTGCCCGTCATGCCGGACCTGATCCGGCATCCAGCGGCGTAATTCTCTGAAAAAGCACTGGATTCCGGGTCAAGCCCGGAATGACGATAAGACCGATATGCGTCGTTTTGTCAATTGCGACACAGTCTGAAAGGCGGGAATCCAGAAAACTCAAAAGACCTGGACTCCCGCTACCGGATCGAGTCCGGCACAGGCTTTGCGGGAGTGACGGGTGCTGAACAAAATGCTCAGACACTATCTACAGTAAATAATTTCCAGGGCACAGCACCAGAAAATTCAGACATAAAATCGAAAGAATCCCTTCATTTATCATTCGACATTCTTCATTCGTAATTTCTAGCTTTCTTCCAGCTGCTGCGGTGTGACGATCGGGCCAAATTTCTTTTTCAACGCCGCCAGTCCCTGGCGCTGTTCTTTCAAAATATCAAACAGTTTCGGCGGAATGTTCTTTTCTTTCCCGTAGGCTTCAATCTGCAGATCCACCCGGGCCACAATATTGTCGATGTAAAGGGAGAATTGCTTCACATAAAGGTCTTCCGGATACGCTTTATCGATGCGGGATTTAAATAAACTTTTCAGATCTTCATACTTCGGCAGATAACCAATCGGCGTATCTATAGCATCAACCTCACCGTGGGCGCGTCTTTCCAGCCAGGCCATCCAGGCCTTAACATCTCTTTTCTCCCCGAGCAGTTTTTTGGAGCTTCCGCCCCGGGCCTCCTGGGTTAGGAAATAATTCAGCCCCGCCAGAATCGGTCGCCTATCCGAATCAATTTTGCGGCTGCCGAAAAATTGAAATTGTGCATCCATGTAGTCTCCCAGAGAACCGGGGATAAACGGGGCATTGGCCCAGGGCTGGCGCCGAACACCGGTGGCGCCGACTTCGGTGGCCGTAGCCGCCGAGACGATGCAGGCCCCGATGACAACGCCGCGATCCGAATCCCTGGCGACCCATACCGGCGGCATGGTGTCACTGTCGCGACCGCTGTAGGTAACGATGCGCGTCTCAACGCCCGCAGGGTTCTCGTTCATATCGGAATAATTGGCCAGAGCGGCGTTTTTCAAAGTGCATCTGGAATTGGGATGGGACATCGGAATTTCTTTGCCATTTTTGTCGACCATGCCCTTTTCCCAGGGACCTTGAAAATTCACCCCTTTGGTCGGTGGCGGGTCCTCATTGTTGCCGACCCACTGGGGCACTTTGTTTTCATCGATTAAAACATTGGACCAGATGACTTCGGTTCCGGGTTTACGCAGGCATTCCATCAGCATGGGATCGCCTTCCCAGTTGACATCCTCCACAATTCCGAAAATACCGGCTTCCGGATTGATGGACCGGACCGAACCGTCCGCGGCAATCCACAACTGGGCCAGGTCGTCGCCCACAAAAAAGTCACCCGCCATGGCCGAAGTCGTCTTACCGCATCCGCTGGGGGCGGCACCGATCATCCAGGTAGCCCGCCCTCCGGGGCCTTCGATCCCGGTGATAAACATGTGTTCGGCCAGTTGCTCTTCTCTTTTTTCATACACCGAGCGGTCGACGGAAAAGCGATGATTGCCCTTTTTCATCAACAGGGTATTGCCGGCATAGGTACAGTTAAAACTGTAAGTGGTCAGGTGACTGCGATCCATAAATACCCGGGCGTTGGGCAAATCCTCGGCACGGTTCAACCCTTCACTGTGTATATTGGTATAAAAATGCCCTAACTTTTCAACTTCCTGATCGATGGCGGCAAACACATTGCGGTAGAGAATATCAGCACTGTGCATGACGTAGGTGGAACTGGATATTTCAACCGCCGGATTGGCTGCCGGAGCACCCACCGGCCCCCGCATATAAAACCCGACCATCATAACCTTGCCCTTCATGATTCCGGCCATTTTGTCCCGGATATCTTCGCGGGCTTCGGCCCGATCCATTTTTTTGGCCAGAGAGTTTACCTCTTCACCCTCATTGTGAATATAAAAAGTGCGGTCAATGATGCGGCCCTGTTCTTCTTTGAGGTCATAATGAATGGTGTGCCCTTCCATCGCAAGTTTGGACTCTTCCCCCTTTTCCAGCGACAATTCCCGGATAAATTGCCTGTCCGCCTCTGATCCGGTGGCGATAAAGACGGCATCCGGTTCACACATGACAACGGCATTGGCCATTTTCTTCAAAATTTCCGGATTTTTGATTTGCTTTAATTTGGCCTGATTGGCGGCATCCATCTTGGCTATTAAAACGTCCCGGGCTGCTTCCGGAGTCTTGATTCCGCCTAATTCAGATAAAATGTCAATGACGTCTTTTTTGGGTCCCATAATGATTCTCCCTCTGCGAAGTTTACAAAAAATAAAGGCATCAAGGTTTGGTTTTGCTGTCGGCCCCTGCAGGTGAAAAGAGTGTTGGACTTAAAGTAGTATTACCTTATCATTTAAAAAGTTGCGGGTCAAAAGGTAATCGCTTCCTGATCGAGCGCAAACCGCTCAATCAGGTTCGCACCTGAATTTTTCCTGGATGGGCATGTTTTGACGGATCCAGATCAGCACCTTGTCAAATTCGGCTTTAAGCTCCTCCAGAGCCTTTCCCCGGTGGCTGATCCGGCTTTTTGCTTCCCGCGACAACTCGCCAAAGGTTTTTTTTAAGGGTGGGTAGTAAAATACCGGATCATACCCGAACCCGCCGCTTCCGGCCGGTTTTTCGGCAACCAGCCCTTGGCAGCGCCCTTCATAAGTCAGGGCCGCTCCGGTGGGAACCGCCAGTGATAGGACGCACTCAAAGGCCGCCTGGCGGTCGGCGTGGCCCTTCATCTCATCGAGCAGTTTGGTGTATCGTTGCCTATCGGTTGCATTTTCACCGGCATAGCGGGCCGAATAAACGCCGGGGGCACCCCCGAGAGCTTCCACCACCAGTCCCGAATCATCCGCCAGGGCCGGCAAACCCAGGATCCGTGAAACGAAACTGGCCTTTTTATAGGCATTTTCATCGAAGGTATCCCCGTCCTCCACCACGGGCGGAATGGGCCCAAAATCGTCAAGGTTTTTGATGTTGATGGGAAACCCCCTCAACAGGCCTCTAATTTCGGCTGTCTTTCCCGGATTGCCGGTGGCAATCACCAGCGTCAAAGTTTCTTGCATAAACACCTCATTTTGGATTAACCTCGGCCTAGATCGAAATTTATTGGCCCCGATTACGAAATCTGAGTCAGGATATTTGAGCAGAAACTAATCACACATCCTTTGTTGTAAAGATTTTATTCCGCCTTTCATAAAAACATTCTGGCTGGTATAAGTGGTTGTAGGAAAAAACGTTTGAATAACGGAACGTTTTTTTGACAACCACTAGAAAACCACAGGAGGTAGAGCCACCATGCAGCGCTGGAACGGCTGGGGGGACGAATCCGTAAACATGGCCGTACCGCCGGGAGGTCTAAAAATCTTAAGAGACCTGATCGGGAAAGGACGGCCGGTCTCCGATTATCCCCTGGAAAAATTATTAAAACGGATCCCGTCTTCACGATTGCCTCAGCATCCTTTAATATCGACTGACCCGAAGCTGCGGCTTGACCACGCCCATGGACAGAGCCTGCCGGATTGGATTGGTCTGCGCGGCGGTATCTTGCAGCGTTTTCCGGACGGCGTCGCCAGGCCCGCCAGTGTGGATGAGGTTCAGGAGCTGTTTTCGTTTGCTGCCGATCATGATGTGGCCGTTATTCCTTTTGGAGGCGGGACCAGTGTGGTCGGCCATGTAGACGTTTCTCGGAGCGAGAAAGCGGTTCTCAGTTTGTCCCTTGAACACCTCAACCGTCTGATCCGTGTTGATCCGGAAAACATGCTGGCCGTTTTTGAAGCCGGTGTTCGCGGCCCGGAGCTCGAGAAGCAATTACGCTCCAGGGGATTTACCCTGGGCCATTACCCGCAATCCTTTGAGTATTCAACCCTCGGCGGATGGGTGGTAACCAGATCCAGCGGACAACAGTCCCGGCATTTCGGCCGGATCGAGCAGCTTTTTGCCGGGGGCGAAGTTGTCACACCCCGGGGGACATTGTACTTGCCGGCATTTCCGGCTTCTGCCGCCGGACCCGATCTGCGCCAGATTTTGCTCGGCTCGGAAGGCAGAATGGGGGTGTTGACCCGAGTTGCCGTGAAAATTTCTCATCTTCCGCAAAAAGACGATGTCTATGGAATTTTTTTTCCTTCCTGGGAGCAGGGCAAAGATGCCGTAAAAACCATCGCCGGTGCCGGGATTCCGTTTTCGATGATCCGGCTGAGCAACCCGGCCGAAACCATCACAACTCTGGCTCTGGCCGGCCACAAAGGGCAAATTAACCTGCTCCGGCGCTATCTCCGGGTGCGGGGTCTGTCGGATCCCCAAACCTGTATGTGTCTGATTGGATTTACCGGTTCCCGGCGCATAACGACTGCCGCAAGAGGTGATACATTTGCGATCGTGCGTCAAAATAAAGGCCTTACGGTTGGAAAAGCCATGGGCAATGCCTGGAAAAAGAACCGTTTCAGATCCGCATACCTGCGCAACACGCTCTGGGATCTGGGCTATGCAGCTGATACACTGGAAACGGCGATCACCTGGGACAAGGTGGCGTCTACCATGCAAGCTGTTGAAAAATCCATCACAGACGCCCTGGCTGTCCGGGACGAGAGGGTCCATGTATTTACCCATCTTTCCCACGTCTACCCGACCGGATCCAGTATTTATACCACGTTTCTTTTCCGTCTCTTTGAAAGGCCCCAGGCAACGCTGGAAGCCTGGAAATCTGCAAAACAATCGGCCAGCCGGGCTATTGTCGACGCCGGCGGCACCATCAGTCATCAGCATGGTGTCGGTAAAGACCATCGTCAATATCTGAGCGCTGAAAAGGGTGATCTCGGAATAAGTACCTTGAAAACGGTTTTTGAACATCTGGATCCCGGGCAGCAGATGAACCCGGGTAAGTTACTGCCCTAGTGATCAGAAGACAGATGACGGAAATATCTGAATCCTGTTTTCTGCTTTCTTTCATCTGTCATCTGTCTTCTGACATCTGTCTTCTGTTTTCTGACATCTGTCTTCTGTTGATAAGGATCAACCCATGAACCTGAAAGACATACCTGACAAATGGGATTTAATCATCATCGGCGGCGGCATCACCGGGGCCGGTATATTCCGGGAAGCGGCCCGTATGGGTTTATCGGTCATTCTCATCGAGCAGCGGGATTTTGCCTGGGGCACCTCCAGCCGCTCATCAAAACTGGTCCATGGCGGTTTGCGTTACCTCAAGGAAGGACATTTTAAAATGACCAAAATCGCCGTTGAGGAGCGGGAACGACTTCTTAAAGAAGCACCCGGACTGGTCGAACCCCTGGGGTTTTTATTGCCGATTTATGAAGATCAGCGGCCGGGCAAGCGAACCATTCAGGTCGGGTTATCGCTGTATGATATTATGGCCCGGGAGCGACAACATCATTATTATGATCGCGAAAAGTTCAGACAAATGGTCCCCCATATCAATTCAAGCGGTCTTAAAGGCGGTTTTGAATTCCTGGATGCCCAGGTCGATGATTCCCGGCTGGTTCTGCGCCTCATTAACGAAGCGGCGGCATCCGGAGCCTGCGCGCTAAATTATGTGGCCGTAAAACGTATCAACCGCAATGATGCAGGCCAGGTTGTCGGGGTCAATGTGGCAGACGTTGAAACCCTCGAAAACCGCACGCTTTGGTCTCCGGCGGTGATCAACGCCACCGGGTCCTGGGCTGAAAAATTGCACCCTTCCCCGGAACCCCTGCGCCATTTGCGGCCTTTGCGCGGCAGCCATCTGGTATTTCCCGCCGATGCGCTGCCGCTCACCAAAGGCTTCAGCTTCATTCACCCGGCAGATAAACGCGCGGTTTTTGTGGTTCCCTGGGAGGGCGCCGTGCTGGTGGGCACCACCGATTTGGACCATACCGAAAACTTGTCGGTGGAGCCCACCATAACCGAGGAAGAAGTTATCTACCTGATGCGGGGGGTTCAGGCAATGTTTCCCGCCCTCGCCATTTCCCTGCAGGACTGCCTGTGTGCTTTCGCCGGCATCCGCCCGGTACTCAGTGAAGGAAAGCTCAAGCCTTCCGAAGAATCCCGTGAACACGTCGTATGGATCAGCGACGGTTTGATAACCGTTACCGGCGGTAAACTGACAACCTTTCGGCGCCTTGCCATGGATGCACTCAAGGCGGCCAAACCCTATCTACCGCAGGATACGACTATAAACCGCAAGGCACCGACATTCGACGAAGTGCCGCAAAAACCGCCTCCGGGGTATGGGTTGACCCCCCCCATCTGGCGACGCCTTTACGGCCGTTATGGTATGGCCGCCGAGACCCTCGTCCGCAAGGCGAAACCGAGAGACCTATCCATTGTCCCCGGGACCCATACCCTCTGGGCTGAACTGCCTTATGTGGCCCAAAATGAACAGATCAGGCATCTGACAGATCTTTTATTGCGGCGGGTGCGTATTGGATTGTTGACACCGGAGGGCGGAAAAGCGTATTTAAAACGCATTCGGAAACTGTGCCAAAATGTCCTGCCCTGGGATCGGCGGCGCTGGAAAAAAGAAATCAACACATACCTGGATCATTGGCTCTACGCCCATGCGCTTCCGGTCAGACGCGCGGAAGCTCTTGAAAAAGGAAAGATTTTTTCGCCGCAGGCCCTGGGATCGGCCCTGCGCTCGATTTACTATAAAATTCGACCCAAAAGACGCCGCGACCAAATTTTGTAATTTTGAGAACAGGAGGTATCTATGATCCGCCGGCTATCCATCATCCTAATTTTACTGCTGGTGCTGGGAGCGTATTCGTCCGGGGCGGCAGCCAAGTCCCTGACCATCATCCACTCCAATGACCTGCATTCTCATTTATTGGGTGCCCCGCCGAATATTGACTATACCTCATCTATTACCGGTGACGACCGGACCAGTGGCGGCTGGGCCCGCATTGCGGCGGTCATCAAACAGGTAAAGACCGAACGCTCCAATCCCGTGCTGGTAGTGGATGCCGGTGATTTTTTAATGGGTTCTCTTTTTCACATGCTCAGCCGCGAACAGGCCTTTGAGCTTCGTCTGTTAAGCATGATGGGCTATGACGCGGTTGGCCTCGGCAACCACGAGTTTGATCTTAAACCCGGGGGACTGGCGAGGATCCTGGCCAGTGCCCGGGGCTCGGGGAAAATCCCGCCCCTGGTTGCCTCCAACGTAATTTTCAGCGCTGAGAGCGACAAAGATGACACCCTGGAAACGATCTTTAACCAGGGAGTTGTCCAGCCGTTTCGGGTGCTCGAAAAAGAAGGCCTTCGGATCGGCATATTTGGTTTGATGGGCAAAGATGCCGCCGAGGTGGCCCCCTTTGCCTCGCCGGTATCCTTCGGCGACCCGATTGCAGCCGCCCAAAAAATGGTCAAGGTCCTGCGGGAAACCCAAGGCGTCGATCTCGTCATCTGCCTGTCCCACAGCGGCCTGTCTGAAAACCCTAAAAAATCGGAAGATGAAATCATGGCCCGGGAAGTCGACGGCATCGACATCATTATCAGCGGCCACACCCACACCAAGGTAAATGATGCCCTGCAAATCAACAATACCATCATCGTCCAGTCCGGGGCTTACGGCAAACAGCTGGGGCTGCTCGATATTAATTATGACGATGGTCATGTGTCCCTCAAAAATTACCGTTTGATGGAAATAAATGACAGCATCAGCGGTGATGCCGATATTTCAAAGCAGATAGAAACCTTTGAAGGGGAAATCACCGGCCGGGTGCTGGCGGAGGCGGGGCTTTCCTTCAGAGAGATTATCGCCGAAACGGATTTTGATCTTGTCTTGCAAACAGATGAATCCAACCTGGGAAATCTGATTGCCGATTCCATGCGCTGGTATGTAGCTAAATTTGATAACGACCCGTCAAATCCTGAGGCCAGCCCCTTGGTTTCCGTTATTTCCAATGGGGTCATCCGGGACCCGATCGTTAAGGGCGCAAGCGGTCAAATAGCCGTGTGTGACGCTTTCAGGGCCATACCGCTTGGTATCGGCTTTGATGAAGCTCAAACCATGGGATATCCCCTGATTTCAATTTATGTCTATCCCTCCGAGGTAAAAAAAACGTTTGAGGTCCTGACCAGCATTTATCCCATGAAAGGCAGTGACTATTTTATACAGGTGTCAGGCGCTAAATTCACATACAATCCTCATCGTATGATTTTCGACCGGGTTACGGACATCTGGCTCGGTGATGAAGAAAACGGCTATCGACAACTGGACTACTCGAAATCAAATCGAACCCTGATAAGGATTGCCGCCGATATCTACAATGCAACATTTTTAAAAGTCATCGGCGACTATACCTGGCAGATATTGAAGATTGTCCCCAAAGATCGCAACGGCAACCCCATTGATGACCTGAAGCGCATGCGTATCGACGCTGACCGCCAAAAGCCGGGGATCCAGGAACTCAAGGAATGGCAGGGGGTCATTGCGTATATTCAAAGCTTTACCGATACCGACGCCAACGGCCGGCCGAATGTTCCGGATAAATACCGCGGCAGGCTGGGTCGTCAGGTTGTCGAAGCCAGCTGGAATCCCTACCAGTTGCTCAAGCGCGGAAATTATATAACCTGGCTGACATTTGCCGTACTGGGGATGGGGGTTTTTATGTTACTGGGGATTGTTCGTTTGATTGTCAAAAAAGTTGGCTAACCTGTTACCACTGGAGTGATGGATGGAAACTGAAACAAACAAAATAGTTGGGACCAGCAATCGCGTCCTGGAAATTGATCTCAGATCAGAGCAGGTCAAAGAACTTCAAGTTACCGACAAAGACCGCAAGCTGTATCTGGGAGGCAAGGGCCTGGGGCTCAAACTTCTTTTCGAACGACTGCCGCCCGGTATCGATCCTCTGGGCGAAGACAATTACCTGGCCTTTATGATGGGCGTTTTGATGGGGACCGGAGCGCCCTGCTCCGGCCGCTTTGCAGCATTAACCAAATCGCCGTTAACCGGAATCATGCTGACCTCATCTTGCGGCGGCCCTTTCGGCATGGCTTATAAAACGGCAGGCTATGACGGATTGCTGATTACCGGTAAATCCGCAAAACCGATTTATCTGGAAATTGACAGCCAGGGCGTAAAATTTCAGGATGCCGCCCCCCTGTGGGGCATGGATACCGTCGAGACCCAGCAGGCGTTGAGCAGCGACCGAAAAATCGGCGTGCTGGCCATCGGTCCGGCGGGTGAAAACCGGGTGCGATACGCCAATATTGCCAGCGGACATCGATTTGTGGGCCGGGGCGGTATGGGGGCTGTCATGGGCGCCAAGAACCTGAAAGCCATTGTCGCCCATGGAGGGGCATACAGGATCCTGCCCAATGATCCGAAAAAATTCAAGGCTGTCTGCAGCAAAGCGACCAAATACATCAAAGCCAATAAATATACCGGTGAACTTTACCGCAACTTCGGCACCAATGCCAACACCCTGCCTTGCAATGAGGCCGGGCTGATACCGGTAAACAATTTTCGCCGCGGCAGCGACAAAAGAGCCGAGGATATTTCCGGTCCGGCGCTGCAAAAAAAATACAACACCAGTTTTGACACCTGCAAACCCTGCACCATCCTTTGCGGGCATAAGGGGACCTACCCGGACGGCAGCGAGCAGCACATACCGGAATACGAGTCCGTCAATCTTCTGGGGCCGAATCTGGGAATTTTCGATAGCGACCGGATCACTGAGTTCAACGATATCTGCGGCCGAATGGGAATGGATACCATCTCCGCCGGCGCCACCCTTTCATGGGTCATGGAAGCCGGCGGCAAAAGGCTGATCGCGACCGATCTTAAATTCGGCTCCCCCGAGGGCATTGCCGACACCCTGCTAAGCATTGCCCAACGCAAAGATCAGGGCGATGAATTTGCCAACGGCACCCGCTGGCTGTCGCAAAAATATGGCGGCCAAGAATTTGCCATTAATGTTAAAGGCCTTGAAATGGCAGCCTATGATCCGCGCGGATCCTGGGGACAGGGGCTGGCCTATGCGGTGGCCAATCGCGGCGCCTGCCACCTGTCAGCCTATTTGATTGGCCTGGAAATATATTTTAAATATCTGAATCCCTATAAGACCTATGCCAAAGCAGAATTCACCAAACTTTTTGAAAGTGCCTTTTGCGGCGTCAATTCACTGCAAACCTGCGAGTTCACAGCCTATGCCTATACCGGGGAATCACCCCTTACCAAGTACACCCTGGATCCGGTTCTGGCGCTTATGATGCAATATTTGCCCCGGGTGGCAACCAAACTGGTCGATTTCAGCATCTATTCCAATCTTTTTGAAGCGGTGTCCGGAATTCCGATGTCGAGCGCTGAATTTCTCAAGGCCGGCGATCGCATCCATGTGTTGGAGCGGCACATGAACTGCCGGGAGGGGATTTCCCGCAAGGATGATACCCTGCCCGAGCGCTTTCTGAAGGAGGGTCGCGAAGATGACCTTAAAAATAGAACCGTGCCCCTGGAGAAAATGATTGATACGTATTACCGCCTGAGAGGCTATGATACCGACGGTATTCCGACGGTTGATACCCTGAAGAAGCTTGGCATCCCGATTTAGTTGAACAGGTCATAAGGAAAATCAAGTCTGCGTCCTGGTCTTGAGCGCAGCCTGGCAGGACGGGATGTAAGCCCGGGCGGTAAAATTTTGAAACAGTTTCTGTCCAGTACGCGCACGCATATGCCAACCAATATCAAATATAAAGGAAATTACCGATGAAAATTCCGGAAAAGGGAATGCCGAAAGAAGACATATTCAAAATTTTGCAAGACTATAAAGGCAATGATCTGGACTGGCAATCGGGCAAAGTGCTCGGATTCATCTATGATGCCGGCAAAAAAGTCCATGAGGTGACCCATGCGGCCTATACCCTGTACCTGACTGAAAACGCGCTGGATCCCCTGTCCTTTCCAAGCCTGCTGCGTCTGGAAAATGAGGTGGTGCGGATGACCGCCAACCTGCTCGATTGCAGCAGCGACGTCGTCGGCAATTTTACTTCAGGCGGTACGGAAAGTCTGATCCTGGCCGTCAAAACCGCCCGCGACTATTCACGGGCCGTCAAGCCCCATATCAAAGAACCGGAAATGGTTCTGCCGATTACCGCCCATTCCTCTCTTCTCAAGGCCTGCCACTACCTGGGGATAAAACCGGTGAGAACCCGGGTTCATAATGAGTCCTTTAAGGCGGATGTGGGTGCCATGCGTGCGGCCCTCACCGACAACACCATTTTACTGGTCGGTTCGGCCCCCGGTTATGCCCACGGAGTCGTCGACCCGATCACGGAAATAGCTGCCCTGGCCAAGGAAAAGGATTTATTGTGCCATGTGGATGCCTGTGTGGGCGGCATCCACCTATCCTATATGCGCAAGCTGGGATACGACGTTCCGGACTTTAACCTAAACATTCCCGGTGTGACATCTTTGTCCGTCGACCTTCATAAATACGGCTACGCCCCCAAAGGTGCCTCCATTGTTTTGCACAAAAACAAGGAGCTCAGAAAATATCAGATCTGGGGCTGCTCGCGCTGGACAGGCTATCCGGTAATAAACGCGGCAATCACCAGCGCCAAAAGCGGGGGACCCATGGCGGCCGCCTGGGCGGTTTTAAATTACATGGGAGATGAGGGCTATATGGAAATAGTCAAGGAGGTCATGGCGGCCACCCAATTGATGATTGACGGCGTCAGCCGCATAGACGGTTTGCGGGTGCTGGGAAAACCGGATATGTGCATGTTTGCCCTGGCATCAACCACGGATAAGATAAATGTCTACCGATTAGCGGAAGAGATGAAGAAAACAGGATGGTATCTCCAGCCTCAGTTTGCCAGGGAAAATTCGCCTGCCAACCTTCACATTTCCTTAAACCGCTCAACCGTGCCCCGGGCCAGGGCGTTTCTAAAAGACTTTGATAGCACCGTTGAAGAAATAAAAAAACGGGATGCAGACCCGCAAACCCGGGACCTGCAGGAGGAACTGAAAAAACTCTCTCTTAAATATGATGATGAAACATTTCTAAAGCTGGCCGAAATGGCCGGTGTAACCGGCACCGAACCACCGCAGAGTATGGAAAAAGTCAATATGTTGCTGGAAGCACTGCCATACGATGTATCTGAATATGTACTGGTTGAATATTTGAATAATATGATGAAATAACAGATGCTGATACTTGATTCCTCACACCTGATCGCCAGGGGCTTACGTCGCGAATGCTATTTTCATCCAACGGATGGAAATAAGTGTATCAAGATTGTGGTGGCCGGCGATCATAAAGAAACAGCACGCGAACAATCTTATTACCGGCTCCTGGACAAACGCAATATCTCCTGGCAGATGGTGGCCCGGTTCTATGGCAACGTTGAAACCAATCGGGGGGAGGGAGCCGTTTTTGAACTGATCCGAGATCATAACAAAGCGGTTTCCAAAACGCTGGAGGATTATTTTTCCGCAAATGATGAAACCGACCTTGACTATCAGGATTTGGCCCGGGCACTGCTATTGTTAAAGCGCTATTTGCTGAAATGGAAAATATTAACCCTGGCACTTAAACCCCAAAATATCGTCTATAAAAAGATTAATGAATCTGAAGGGATTCTGGTAGTCATTGACAATATCGGAAATTCTGATTTCATCCCGATCTGCAACTACCTCAACTGGATGGCAGCACAAAAAATTCGCAGAAAATGGCAGCGTTTCGAGGATTCAATTGAAAAGGATTATACCCGCAACAGAGCCCTGCAGCAAATGGTCTCAAATTTGAGCGAAGGATGGAATGGATAATGAATCGGCCGAACGGATCGTGAAGGAGGGTTTCGAAATGACGACAAATAAAAAATTCTCGCGCAGGGATTTTTTTAAAATAGCCGGTGCTGCCGGCCTTGGATCGGTTGCGGCATCAATGGGAAATTTGGCGGATGCCTCCAGCCCGTTAAAAATTCCCACCCGGCCCTTTGGTAAAACCGGTGTGAATGTCTCCGTACTCGCCCTGGGCGGGACTTACAATCTGATGTCCCGGCAGCTTCTGTTACGACAAGCCCTCAATCTGGGGGTAACATACTGGGATACGGCCCACAGCTATTCCGGAGGAAACAGTGAACGGGGCATCGGTAAATATTTTGCACGCTATCCGGAGGACCGCAAGAAAGTCTTTCTGGTAACCAAATCCGGTTCTGCGGATCCGGACAACATGACCCAACATCTCTATAGCTCAATGGAACGGTTGAAGACCACCTACATTGATTTATTTTTTATTCATATGGTTTCCGATGTAAAAGATGAAGTTGACCACCCCAAGATCAAAGAATGGGTTGCAAGAGCAAAAGGCCAGGGCAAGATACGCCTCTTTGGCTTCAGCACCCATAAAAATATGGAGCAATGCCTGATGGATGGGGCCCGGTTGGGGTGGATCGACGGCATCATGGCCAGTTACAACTACCGGTTGATGAACACCCCGGCAATGAAAGAGGCGGCAGACGCATGTATAGAGGCCGGCATCGGCCTGACCGCCATGAAAACCCAGGCCACTTTTCTTTCGAATTTCTACTCCGATGTCGGCAAGGATACCGAAACCGCCTCAAAGCTCACGGAGCAATTTCTAGCCAACGGGTATACGCCGGAACAGGCCAAGCTCAAAGCGGTCTGGGATAACCCCCATATCGCCAGCATTTGTTCGGCCATGCCCAATCTGACCTATTTGCAGGCCAATGTGGCTGCTGCCCTGGATAAAACCCAATTATCCGCAGAGGACCATGGCATCCTGAACCAGTACGCCAGCCAGACAGCTGGCGGGTATTGCACCGGCTGTGCCCGCTTGTGTGAATCGGTGGTTGTTGAAAATATTCCCATCAGCGATGTAATGCGCTATCTTATGTATTATCATAACTACGGCAATCACCGGCAGGCCATCCAAAAATTCAATAAATTACCGGAAATCAGCCGCCGTCGTCTGGCGCACATTGATTATTCGAAGGCAGAATGTATCTGCCCCCAGAAAATACCGATTGCCAAATTCATGCAATACGCAGTTGAAACATTTTCAGACAGCCACCGGGGATAATCTCGGGTTGGATATCGGTTTGATTTAGCAGCTGCGATGGCTTGCACCAATCTGGGCCAGGGGGGCCCGCTGGGCGATTGTCGTGTCCGGATGCCGGTTGGCTCTGGCCCTTGGGATCCGGCGGCTGGTTTTATAATTAACAGAAAGGATTTTAATAAAATGAAATATCGCTATCTTGGATCATCAGGATTGCTCGTTTCCCGCATTTCTCTGGGAACCATGACTTTTGGCACCGCTGATTGGGGATGTGACGAGCAGGAATCACACGCTGTTATAAAAAAATATCTCGATGCCGGGGGCAACGTCCTGGACTGCGCCGATGTCTATGCCGGCGGTAAAGCCGAGAAAATAGTCGGAAACTTTCTGCCCCAGGTGAATCGCGATGAGGTGATCATTGCATCCAAATGCTATTTTCCCATGGGGACAACGCCCAACAGTTACGGTGTTTCCAGAAAGCATGTCCTGGCCTCATGCGAGGCCAGCCTCAAACGCTTGCAAACGGATTATATTGATCTATACTATGTTCATGGCCCCGATCCAGTCTCACCGTTGGAAGAGACCATGCGTGCGCTGGATGATCTGGTCAGACAGGGTAAGGTGCGCTATCTGGCATGCAGCAACATGTTTGGCTGGCAAATTGCCAAAGCCAACGGTATCGCGGCCCGGATGAATCTTGAACATCTCATCGCCGGTCAGTATTTATACAATTTGATTCACCGTGAGCCGGAACGCGAAATTATCCCTGCCGCCCGGAACCATGGAATGGGTTTATGCTGCTACAGCCCACTGGCAGGCGGTTTGCTCACAGGCAAATACAAAAACATGACCGCCCCGGCCCCGGGAACGCGCCTTTCTTTTCGGACCCAGGTGGATGGCCCGCGGTTCTGGCATCCGCAAGGGTTTAAAACAGCAGAAATCCTGGAGCAGGTGTCTTTGGACAGTGGCATCCCCATGCCCAAACTGGCCATCGCCTGGCCGTTGAAACATCGGTTTGTGACCTCGGTAATCATCGGAGCTCGAAATCACGAACAGCTGACAGCCAATATGGAAATGGGGGACTGGGATGTCCCCGACGATGTCTGGCATGCCCTGGAAGAACAGACCAGACCGCAGGAAGAGTATCTAACCTGGTTTAATCGCCAAAATTACAAAAGACTATTTGCCGCCGCCGAATTTCATGATGAAACCCTGGAACTTCCCTAGCGGTCTTTAGGTCAGATCCTTCCCGGAGGAGATTCCATCGAAGCGACAGGCAATTGAAACAGATCAGATGAATATAAAATTCAGAGCAATCGCATATGCTGTCATGGCGGCAGGCTTTCTCCTGACCACGAACAGCGCCTGCAGTTCGAACGCAGACCCTTTTCCCGGTCTTGTTCTTCCGATCTATCAAGGTGCCTATGAAATCGAAAATGGCTTTAGCCGTTTGAAGGGCACGAAATCGACCATTTACAAGGTTCAGACCAATTTTCCGGCCGCGGAGGTACTCGAATTTTACGATGCCGCCCTCAATGGCAGCGGCTGGAAGCCGTCCTTTGAAACATGCCAGAGACACTGGGCCATTCAGGATGGCGGCAGTATCAAAAAAGAATTCCAGGCACGGCAGCTGTTTACTTCCTGGGAACACCCGCAATACAGGCTGCAGATATCCCTCTTGCTCGAATATCAACCCCCCGGGGCTAAAAGTCAGGATGAAGTGGTTGTCCAATGCCGCCTGCAACCGCAGCTTGACAATTCCAGGCATGAAAGGTTTATTGGGCGATTGAAGGCATCCGGTCAATATCATGCGTTTACCCAAAAACTGGATTCCTATCGCGAATCGGATGGTGAGCTGGATTCAGCCCGGATTGCCCGGGACATCCAAAATAACAAAGCTGACGAAAACCTGATCGAGTATAAGCGGATTATGGATGAGACTCAACAGGAAATTGATGATATCATTCGTCGGGTAAATGAAACCCGGTGAGGGAAAATATATGAATCAAATCGCAAACGCAAAAGCCATGCCGCACATCTGCAGGCTCAGCAATTCGGCCGAGATAAATGGTCGCTGAGTTGTGAAATTAGAGCAGCGAAAGCCCATAGGAAATAGGGTCATGCCATCTAAAAAAACACCTTCGGAAATTGAGCAGCCGAATAAAATCGTTGCCGAGGCCCGGCAAAGCCGCAGCCAGCGCGAAAAAACATACCGGGAGCAGGCGCTTAAAATATATCCCTGGGTCTGCGCCCGCTGTGGTCGAGAATTCAGCGGAAAAAAGCTGCGCGAACTCACCGTTCATCACAAGGATCACAACCACGACTACAACCCACCCGACGGCAGCAACTGGGAACTGCTGTGCCTTTACTGCCATGACAACGAACACTCCCGCTATGAAGATTCGGCACCGTACAGTGAAGTGACGGCGGGCGGGGAGCAAGCGTCATCCGGGTCTTTCAGGCCGTTTGCAGATCTCGAGGCGCTGTTGAAAAACAAAAAGTAGATATACACAAATGGCCAAGGATAGATACAGCAGTTTTGTTGAATTGCAGGATCATGAAACCTTAGATGAAGATTACACACTATCTTTTCGCGACGCAGGATCCCGGGTGACGATTATTGCTCCCCACGGCGGCAAAATTGAACCCCGAACATCTGATTTGGTCAGGCGTATTGCCGGTGAAGATTACAACTTTTACTGTTTCGAGGGGATTAAGGAAAAAGATAACGCCTGCCTGCATATTACCAGTCATCGATTTGACGAGCCCGGCGCCATTAAGTTAGTATCCAAATCCGAATTGGTGGTAGCCGTGCATGCCTGTACCGGCACTGCCGGCCGGGTCCACATCGGCGGGTTGAATAAAAAGCTGGGGCGCATGATTGCAAAGGAATTGCAGGACCGCGGAATAGGTGTTTCAAATGATCATCCGCGATTTCAAGGATCGAATCCCGACAATATCTGCAATCGCGGCGCAACCGGCATCGGCGTGCAGCTTGAGGTCACCCGCGATTTGAGAGATGATCCGGATAAGGTTCAGGTGATTGCCCGGGCTGTGCGGGCCGCCTTGTCAAATTACCGGATAGAGGATTGATAGTCATACAGGAAACCTATTTTATAGCCCTTACAATGAAATCCAATTTGGCCGAAAATGAAATTTTAATGGATTTGTTTTTTATCGAACGCGGCTTTCTCAACGGCAACCACTTTGTTTATCGTTCCGATTCCCCTGTCCTCATCGATACCGGTTATATCTCTGGTTTCGATGAAACGCAAGAATTGATAACCCGGCTGGGCGTCAACCTGCCAGATATTTCTTTAATTATCAGCACCCACACCCACTGTGATCATATCGGCGGCAATAACCGCATTCAGCAAAAATCCGGATGCGACATTGCCTTGCACAAGGTTGGAAAATATTTTATGGATTCCCGGGATGACTGGTCCACCTGGTGGCGATACTATAACCAGGAGGCAGAATTTTTTAAATGCACCCGATCCCTGGAAGATGGTGAAATTATAACCCTGGGTCCCCATCAGTTTCAGGTGCTATACACCCCCGGTCATGCATCTGACGGCATCGTGTTGTACAACCGGCGCGAGAAGATCCTCATTTCTGCGGACACCCTCTGGCAAACGGATATGGCCGTAATGACCCTGCGGGTCGAGGGCAGCCGGGCGTTGTTTCACATGCTGGAATCATTGCAGAAAATTGAAGCCCTGGATGTGCAAACAGTTTATCCGGGTCACGGCAAACCGTTTCATGACATGCCCAAAGCCATTGATAGGACCAGGCAACGCATCGATAATTTTCTGCGGCACCCGGAGGACATCGGCGACGATGTCCTAAAAAAAATCATCGTCTACACGCTGATGATGAAAAAAAGCATGCCGGCGGACACCCTGTTTGGCTACCTGATGGATACCTACTGGTTTAGGGAGACCGTTGATCTCTATTTTAAAGGCCGATACGAGGCCAAATATGATGAGGTCATTAATTCATTTTTGAGCAGGGGAATCATCCGGCAGGAAAATGGCAGCCTGTCGACAACAGTTAAACCCTGAAGAGCCTGTAAGCCATCTCAACACTGGAGAAAGGACGACACCTGATGCGACGCAACCATTCTGAAGTGACCGATCCAAAAGAAATTGAACGAATCCTCTCGTTGACCAACATCGGAAGGATGGCCACCATCGGCCGGGATGGTTATCCTTATATAACCCCGGTTAACTTCGTCAGCCTGGAAGGCAAAATCTATTTTCATTGCGCCCCCCAGGGCGAAAAGCTCGATAACCTGATGCGGGAGCCGCGGGTATGTTTTGAGGTCGACGTCCCCCTGGCATACCTGGATATCGGTTTGGATCCCGCGCGGCCCATCTGTCAGCTGCATCAGTACTATCATTGCGTGATTATCCGCGGCATTGCTGCCGATGTTAAAGACAGTACCCTTAAATTAGCCGCCCTGAATGCACTGATTGCCAAACATGAAAAGACCGAGGATTTCCCGCCGGTCACCGCCGACATGAGCAGCTTTAAAGCCTGCAAAGTGATCGAAATCAAGCCGGATTCGATCACCGCCAAAAGCGACTTTAGCCAAAACCAGCCGGATGAAAACCGACGCGCCATTGCCGAGTACTTATTCAAGCGTAATCAGCCCGGTGATCGCGAAGCGGTAAAAGCCATGGGCTTTACCTTCCAATAGATGAGGAGACGCCTTAACATGAATAAAAAAGAATTGGTTAAAAGGGTGGCTGAAAAGTTGGACAACCTGCCCCAAAAACAGGCGGCTCAGGCCGTTGAGGCTGTTTTTGAATCAATTGCCGAGGGACTCCAGGAAGACGGTGTGGTCACGATCGGGAAATGGGGCACCTATTGCGCCGAGGATCTGTAACGGCAGGTTGAGCCTTTTGGCCCGTTATCCGGTCTGGCGGTTGAATAATAGATCCCGGCAAGATTCTTTTGACAAATGAGATCCTTTCCCCTATGATGCCCGCTCAAAATTTGCCTGGAGCTAGAAATTTTGTGACGGCTCATCCCCAGGCAGGTTTCCATTTATAACCAAGATTGTGGAGGTGTATCATGGCAGAATGTCCTGTATGCGGAGCTGAGGTCTCCCTGGATTCCGATGTTGAAAAAGGGGAGATTGTAGCCTGTGATGACTGCGGATCCGAACTCGAGGTAACCGGCCAAGACAGTGTCCAGGAAGCCCCCCAGGAAGAGGAAGACTGGGGCCAGTAAAATCCCAATTGAGCTCTTTGAACTCAATTAGATGATTCCCTTTCCATCCCGCCTCACTGCCCAGGGCGGGATGGATTTTTTTTGCTTGAGAAAAGGGCATTCTTCCGGTAGAGGATAATGCTCTGGTTCACAATTGTAATGGTTCAGGAGTTCAAGGTTCAGAGGTTCAGGGTTTATGAAACAGTGAAACACAGCCTGTGACGATCTCAGCCGAGTCGAATATCGAAATTCTGCGGTTCGCTGTTAACCTAACCCTGAACGGTGAACCCTGAACCCTGGTCGCCTCTGGCGTGCTGGTAAACCTTTAAACGGTTTCATACATTTATATACAGGAGAAAAAATGAAAGTCGGCTTTTTGCATTCCATTATTCGAAAAGAGGAAAAACTGCTGCTGGATGAGTTCAGAAAGCGCCAGGATGTCGAGTTGATAAAAATTGACGACCGGCAGCAATTTTTTGACCTCCACCAAAACGCATTTGACCTCGATGTGGTCGTGGAACGTTCCGTCAACCACTCCCGCGCAGTGCATACGCTCAAGATTTTCAGTGACCACGGTATTCCCACGGTCAACACCCCCGAGGTGGCCGAAGTCTGCGGAAGCAAATTTCTCACCACCCAGGCGCTGATAAAGGCCGGCGTCCGGACACCGCGCTGCTTTTTGGCGTTTACGCCGGAATCGGCCCTGGAGGCCATGGATCAGCTCGGATATCCCTGTGTCATCAAGCCGACCACGGGCTCCTGGGGACGCTTGATTTCAAAGATAAACGACCGGGATGCCGCTGAAGCCGTCCTGGAACACAAACAGATCCTGGGAAGCTACCATCATTCCATTTTTTATATCCAGGAATACGTGGAAAAAAAGGGCAAAGACATCCGCAGCTTTGTGGTTGGGGATGAGTGCATTGCCGCCATCTATCGGCACGCCGAGCACTGGATTACCAATACAGCCCGGGGCGGTAAAACCACCAACTGTGTCATGACGACTGAACTGCGAGATATTTCCGTCCAGGCAGCCCAGGCCTGCGGGGGAGGAGTGGTTGCCATTGACGTCTTTGAAAACGACGACGGCTATTCGGTAAACGAGGTCAACTATACCATGGAATTTCGAAACAGCATCGATGTGACCGGCGTCAACATACCGGGCAGGATCGTTGATTATATTCTGGAGGTCGGACGAAAATGAGGGTCAGTATTGTCGGCGCATCAGGATATGGCGGAGGAGAATTGTTGCGGCTGCTTTTGCAGCACCCGCAGGTGGAAATCCATCAGTGCACGTCGGAACGATTTGTGGGCAAACCCGTAACCCGTTTGCATCCCAATTTGCGCAAGCGAACCAATCTTAAGTTTTGCAGCATTCGGGATCTTGAAGGGGTCGATCTTCTATTTACGGCCCTGCCCCATACCCGGTGTATGCAAAAATTTACGGAATTCAGTTCGCTGGCCGCCCGGATTGTCGATCTTTCGGCTGATTTCAGACTCAAGCAGGCCGCTGCCTACCGCAAATGGTATGGGGTCGATCATTGCCAACCGGACAAACTCGCTGATTTTGTCTACGGCAATGTCGAACTGCACCGCGAGGAAATGAAACAGGCCAAGTATATCAGCGGGGCCGGATGCAACGCCACCGCCACCATATTGCCCCTGTGGCCCCTTTTCAAGGAGGGTGTCGTGGATACTGCCAGGCCCGTTATCGCTGAGGCCAAATGTGGTTCATCGGAGGGCGGCAACAGCGCCAGCGAGGCATCCCACCATCCGGAGAGAAGCGGTTGTGTGCGCTCCTATCGACCCACCGGGCACCGGCATATCGCCGAGATGGAACAGGAATTGGGCAATCAAATTTACTTTTCGGCCACCTCCATCGAGATGGTCCGGGGTATTCTGGTGACGGCCCATCTGTTTGTTAATGACGGCATCACCGAAAAAGACATCTGGAAGACCTACCGTCAGGTGTACGGGCAGGAACCGTTCATCCGCATTGTTAAGGAAAGTCAGGGGATTTATCGCTATCCGGAGCCCAAGATCCTGGTGGGTTCAAATTACTGTGACATCGGGTTCGAGCTGGATGGCTCGCGTCTGGTGGTGGTTTCGGCCATCGACAACCTCATGAAGGGTGCTGCCGGCCAGGCCGTGCATGCCATGAACGTGATGTGCGGTTTTGAAGAAACCCAGGGATTGGAATTTGCAGGACTGCACCCCATATAGGAATTTCGAATGACGAATGCAGAATGTCTAATGAAGGAATTCTGTCATTTTATTCTAGCTGGTTAGTACTGAAGGGGGGCCAAAACTTGAAGGAACCGATCTGCGTAAGGTGATTTAAAGTATATATAAAATCGAAAGAATACCTTGATTCCTCATTCGACAATCTTCATTCGTCATTAACAAACTATGTGCCGATTATTAACGGTAAGATCCCAGGCACCATTCGCCATTGGGCCTCATCTGGAAAAATTTGCCTATATTGCCAAACACAGCAAGGAATATCAGGGGCACGGGTGGGGGTGCGCCTATCAGGCCCCCGCAGGACACTGGCAAATTTACCGCAACATCAAACCTGTCTGGGAAGATGACCTGAGCCGGTTCGGTGAAACCACCCTGCTGGTGGTCCATGCGCGCAGTGCCTTCGAGGATAAAGACATCATCGTTGAAAACAACATGCCTTTTTTCGACGGCCGCACCGTCTACATTTTCAATGGCGAACTGCGCGGCGTTAAAATCCGGGCAGAAGGCCGGATCGGGGCTGAAAAAATTTTCAACTTCATCCGCCGCTTTGACAGGGGTGACACCCGGCAGGCACTGGAAAAGGCAGGGGCTGTCATCAAAAAAAGAACCCGCCACATCCGGGGTATGAATATCATCATGGTCAATGCAACGGGTATTTTTGTGTCCAGCTATTTCACAGAGGACGATTCCTATTTCACCATGAGCTACCGGGAAGGAGACGATCTGATTATCTGTTCAGATCCTTATCCATCCGAGAAAAACTGGCAGAACATCGCCAATGATACAGTGAGGAAATGGTAAATGATCATCGTTAAAATCGGCGGGGGGGACGGACTTAACATCAACGGCATCATCGCAGACCTGTCCGGTCTGGATGACAAATATATCATCGTTCACGGGGCCAATGCCCTGCGCGACAAACTGGCAGAAGATCTGGGGCAGCCAAAGCAGGTGCTGACATCGGTCAAAGGATACGCCAGCGTTTACTCCGATGAAAAACTGCTGGATGTCATGATGATGACCTATGCCGGATTAAGAAACAAGCGCATCGTCGAATTGTGCCACCAGCATGGCATCAATGCAGTGGGCTTATGCGGTCTCGATGGCAAGATCGTGCAGGGCAGGCGCAACAAAGGCATCCGGGTCTATCAGGGTAAAAAGCTGAAAATCGTGCGGGATTTTTCAGGCAAACCCCAAACGGTCAACGCCCCGCTTCTGCGGTTGCTTTTGGACAACGGCTACGTTCCCGTGCTGACGGTTCCCATCATTGACGAGCAAAATGTGGCCATCAACACCGAAAACGATGACGTCGTGCGCGTCTTGCAGCAGGCCCTGCATGCGGAAATCGTAATTAACCTGATCGCAGCGCCGGGGTTCCTTGAAAACAGGGATGATGAAACATCTCTCATTAAAAATATTTCCGCCTCCGAACTGGAAGCCCGGGAACAGCAGGTTGAGGGTAGAATGCAACGCAAAATGCTGGCCGCCAGAAAGCTATTTGAACACGGTGTTGCAAAGGTAATCATCAGCGACGGGCGCGCAGCGCATCCGGTAGCGGATGCAATGGCGGGGAAAGGAACCGTGATCGCATGAACGTTCAGGAGTTGGAGCAGACATACGAACTTGCGGTTTACCCTCGCCGGGACATCGTTGTTGTCCGCGGCCGGGGGGCCAGACTGTTTGACGAGAATGGCCGGGAATACATTGACTGTGCCGCCAATGTCGGGGTTTCCAATATCGGACACGGCAATGCCGCTGTGGCCAGGGCCGTGCATGACCAGTACCTCACCCTGGGCAATTGCTACAGCATGTTTTACAATCCCGTACGCGCACGCCTGGCGGAAAAACTGGCGGCCCTCGCACCCGGCACCCTGAACAGGGTCTTTTTTTGCAATTCCGGGGCCGAGGCAAATGAGGCGGCCATTAAGTTTGCCCGCACGAGTACCGGCCGGCAGGAAATCATTGCGGCCATGCGCGGCTTTCACGGCAAGACCATGGGCGCCCTGGCCGCCACCTGGGGCCCGGAATACCAGCAACCGTTTGCCCCCATGATGCCGGGCTTAAAGCATGTCCCCTATAATAACTTTGCCAAGCTGGAATCGGCTGTTGACGATAATACCGCTGCGGTTCTGCTGGAAGTGGTCCAGGGCGAAGGCGGTGTCAGAATCGGTGACAAGGGATATTTCCAAAAAGTTCGTCAAATCTGCGATGCCAACGGTATTCTGCTGATTATCGACGAGGTCCAAACCGGTTTCGGCCGCACCGGCACCATGTTTGCCTGCGAACAATTTGTGGTGCCCGACATGCTCTGCCTGGCCAAATCCCTGGCCGGCGGTATTCCCATGGGGGCCGTGCTGTGCAATGACCGGATCAAGGTTCCCCTCAAAAGCCACACGTCAACCTTCGGCGGCAACCCCACAGCCTGTGCCGCGGCATTGGCCTCGGTGGATGTCATTGAAAAAGAGGGTCTGGTGGAAAAATCAAAGATCCTCGGCGGCTATTTTCTGCAGGAACTTCGCAGGATCGAGAGCGCTAAAATCCGTGAAATTAGAGGCCTTGGCCTCATGCTAGGCATCGAGCTTAAAGAAAAAGCCGGACCCTATGTACAGAAACTTATGGAAAAAGGGGTTATTGTTCTGTTGGCCGGCGCCACCGTCATTCGTCTGCTGCCGCCGCTGGTGATCACGAAAGAAGAAATCGATACGGTGGTGGAGGCACTGAAGGATACCTTGGGTGATTAGAAGCTAAGTTGGTGATAATGTGAACCTGATCCTCGATGAAGGACAGAAAATTTTGAACGTACGGAATTGCATCGAGCATAAAGTATCGAGCATCGAGTATCTTTTAACTGATTCGATTAGAAAATATATTTAGGAAAAAAACTTGCCAAATATATCGGAGTTTACAATTCGAGCCGCCACTGAAAATGACGCGCCAGTTATCCTATCTTTGATTAAGGAGCTGGCGGACTATGAACATCTGTCCCACGAGGTCGAAGCAACCTCAGAAGACATCCGCCAATCCTTATTTGGCGACCGTCCGGTGGCCGAAGCTTTGATCGGTGAGCATCAAGGCCTTCCCATCAGCTTCGCACTGTTTTTCTATAATTTTTCGACTTTCCTGGGCAAAGCGGGCATATATCTTGAAGATCTTTACGTCAAACCGGAATACCGCAGCAATGGTTTCGGACGCACAATGCTCGCCCATATCGCCCGGCTGGCAAAAGAGCGCAACTGCGGCCGATTTGAGTGGTCGGTTCTGGACTGGAACGAGCCGGCTATCCGCACTTATGACGGCTTGAATGCCAGGCCCATGAAAGAATGGATTTTATACCGCCTGACCGGCGAGGCATTGAACAAACTGGCAGGTGAGGGCTGACAAAAGGGCCTGAAATCCTGTCCAAAACAGACATCACCGGTTCACCATGTTTCTCATCAGAAATAGTGAGACTGCCGACCCCGCCCTAAATCTGGCCCTGGAAGAGTATTGCCTGCGCAACCTGGATCCCGGATTCGAGTATCTGCTGTTTTACATCAACCGGCCATCCATTATCATCGGAAGGCACCAGAATCCTTTTCAGGAATTCAATCAAAAACTGGCCCGGCAGAAAAAAATTCTTCTGGTGCGACGGATTTCAGGGGGTGGGGCAGTTTACCATGACCCCGGCAACCTTAATTTCAGTTTTATCACCGATTTCCCGGAAGAAAAACTGGATTATTTTAAAACCCTGATAGGGCCCATCCTCAACACCCTGCAACGCCTGGGAGTACCGGCGCAGCTGACGGAAAAAAACAATATCGTCGTGGACGGTAAAAAGGTATCCGGCAATTCCCAGCACACCAATATGCGCCGGATGCTCAGCCACGGGACCCTGCTCTTTGATTCGGAACTGGAATTTCTTCAACAAGTGCTGGATTCTAATCTGGTAATTACCCAGTCACGGGCAGTTTCATCCATCAAAAGCAAGGTAACCAATATTTCTGAGCATTTGCGCCATCCCATGGGCATGGATGCATTCCGGTCTGAAATAGTGGACGCTATATCCGATGCTTTTGGAAAACTAGGGGAATACCGGTTGACGGCCGAGGACCGGGAGGCTGTTCAGCGCCTGGCAAAAGAAAAATATAACTCCTGGAACTGGACCTTCGGGCGGTCACCGGAATTTGCCGTCCGCCACAAAATCTGGCTTAATTCCGGCCATGTTGATGCTCATCTTATTGTCAATAATGGCATTATCAAGGACATCCAGATGCGAAATCATTCCGCCGATTCATCTTCGATAGGCAGGATTAGCCAAGAATTTATCGGTAAGCGCTATGATTTAAAGTTTCCCGGAAATAAAACAGTTAAAAAATGATACGGTTTGCAGAAAATTAGGGGACGATGGTGAAATATCGATATTTTGTGATTTTGGTTTTTGAATTATGAAAATTTTATAAACGATGCATTATCGACAACTGTCTGCCAGATTATTTCAGAGCTTGGATCTGAACGCCCTCGTATCATCGCTTTGCTTACCGTTG
>Ga0210097_1000018_pt1 | contig 92920 bp, 101 predicted proteins | sample Joice_CattailNLA_2_FD_185521 | JGI IMG/M metagenome (GOLD analysis project Ga0210097, IMG submission 185521) | Wetland microbial communities from San Francisco Bay, California, USA, that impact long-term carbon sequestration - Joice_CattailNLA_D2... | ecosystem: Environmental > Aquatic > Marine...
GCCCGGCATTGCCCATGTTTTTGATCTTGGCTTCGTACAGGTGCGAGAGCTCGTGCTTCTCGGCCTGCGAACCGAAGCGCAGTTCGTCGATGTGGTCGATGATGTCGCGCAGCGTGTAGCCGCTGTGGATCTTGTTCTTGATCTCGCCGAAGATTTCTCCGACCTTGTATTCGAGCGTATTGGGCCCGCTGGCTTTTTCCCTGAAGCGGTGCAGGTAGGGGAACAGCGTCTGGTTGACGAACTCGATCAGGTCGGGACCGGACATCGCGGCGTTGTGGTCGATCTTGCCGTGCTTGTCCTTCGGCGCGGCCCAGGTTTCCCAAAGGTAAGGCTTGTCGAGCAGGTAGCTGTATTTCTTGCCTTCGAGCTGCGCTTCCATCGCCTTGCTGTGTTCCAGCTCGTCGAGATATTTCAGGAACAGCAGCCACGAGGTCTGCTCGGTGTAGTCCAGCTCGGTGGTGCAGCCCGCTTCCTTGCGCAGGTCGTCGTCGATATTCCTGAAGGCTTGTTCAAACATGGCTACCTGCGATTATTGAATTCTATGGAGCGTATCATTGAAACGGGCAAAGATTATCCTTGTTAACTAACCGCCCGCCTGGAAAAATCCTTCGGCCTGAATCCCAGCACACCCAGTACGGCAAAATAAACCGCCACTCCGCCTGCAACCAGCTCCGACAAACGCAGAATGCGCGACCAACCCGAACCGGCCAACCAGCTTTGCTCCGTGCCCATGCCGAACCACAGCGTGAGCGCCAGCGCCGCCAAGGCGATGCACACCTTGATGAAGAATGTCGCCCAGCCTTTCTCGGGCAGGTAGATGCCGCGCTTGCGCAGATAATAGAACAGGATAGAGGAATTCAGGCAGGCTGCTAGCCCGATGGAGAGCGCAAGCCCGGCGTGTTTCAAATCCATGCCGAATACGAACAGCGCGTTCATCGCCTGCGTCGCCAGTAAGGTCGCGACGCCGATCTTTACCGGTGTCTTGATGTCCTGCCTGGCATAGAAACCGGGTGCCAGTATCTTCACCAGGATGATGCCGATCAGGCCGACGCTGTAGCCGATCAGCGCGTAGCTGGTCATCTGCACATCGTGCGCGACGAACGCGCCGCGCTGGAAGAACGTGGACAGCAGCGGCACGGAGATCATGCCCAATGCGAGTGCTGCGGGCAATGTCAGCATGATGGTCAGGCGCAAGCCCCAGTCCAGCAGACGGGAATATTCCGCGGTGTTGTTGTCGGCATGGCATTTGGAAAGAGACGGCAACAGGATAACGCCGAGAGCGACACCCAGCACGCCGGAGGGGAATTCCATCAGCCGATCCGCGTAATACAGCCACGACACGCTGCCCACCGCGAGGAACGAGGCGAAGATGGTGTTGATGATCAGGCTTATCTGCGCGATCGACACGCCGAACACCGCCGGCCCCATCAGCCTGATGACGCGCCGCATCCCTTCGTCCTTCAGGCTGAAACGGATATTCGGCAGCATGCCGATCTTGTTCAGGAACGGGATCTGGAACGCCAGCTGCACCACACCCGCGATGAATACCGCCCAGGCCAGCGCAAGGATGGGCGGGTCGAAATACGGTGCCAGCCACAACGCTGCGCCGATGAAGCAGACGTTAAGCAGTATCGGCGCAAATGCCGGTACCCAGAATTTGTTGTAGGTGTTGAGGATGCCCGCCGCGACCGCGACCAGCGAGATGAAAAAGATGTACGGCGTGGTGATGCGCAGCAACTGCACGGTCAGTTCGAACTTCGGCATGTCCTTGAGGAAGCCCGGCGCGCTGATAAACACAAAAACCGGCGCGGCGACAATACCGACCAGTGTTACCACGAAAAGAATCAGCGCCAGCATCGTCGTGACGTGGTCGACCAGCAACTGGGTCTCTTCGTGGCCGCGGCGGTTCTTGTATTCGCCAAAGATCGGCACGAAGGCCTGCGAGAACGCGCCCTCGGCAAACAGGCGGCGCAGAAGGTTGGGCAGCTTGAAAGCGACAAAGAACGCATCGGTGGCCATGCCCGCACCGAATATCCTGGCGATCAGCACGTCGCGCACGAACGCGAGGATGCGCGAAACGAGCGTCAGGCTGCTGATCGTGGCCAGCGATTTAAGTAGGTTCATTCCCGGTCATGTTCTATCCGCTGTCAATGCCGCGCATCATACCATCCGAGTTGTCGTCTTTACTCTGCAGCCCTGCTGGATTTGTTTATCAGTGAACTGGAACAGGAATTTGAACTCATGCGCCGATATCAATCTATACATCAAATTGATATGGCTTGAAAAAAATATCGGTAAAACCAGAGTTGATGCCTCTATTCATCGCCAATTTGATATCGACGAGAAGTCGCAGCGCCATAATGCACCGACTGGTTGTTTGGAAAACTGCTCACCAAGTGTTGCCATAAGTTGGTTAGCTTGCTTTGGCTATCTCTCCAAAAATTTTGCATCGCAGCATCCCATTTGATCTTTGCCGGCGGATGACCGAGCAAGGATTCAACATATTTGAGACTGGCAATGGCATCCCTGGGATCTCCTTGCGGATCAGTACCAAACACTGCACGATCTGAATTAATCAGGGCGATAGTGATACTTTTGGCATCGGGATCACTTATGCTGTCTGCCATCTTGAGCACTCTTTCATATGATTCTGGACCACCCAGAGGTTGTAACGTTATCTTGATATACGTCGGCACATAATAGCCGGGGTAGGCGCGCATATCGACGTCCCATAAATGATCTTCGCTGCTCCAGTCTGTTGCGCGATTTATCGTTTGGAAAGCAAAGGACAACACAAGAACAAGAAGCAAGGTTATACGGGGCCATGGTTTCAATCGCCATGCCAACGAAACCGTCAGCAGCAATACCGGCCAGCATGCAAGCGCTATCCAACGGTCCGAAGCAAGTGAAGGTGGTGAATAAGGTATTAGTTGCAGCGATGGCAGGCAGAGCAACAAGAAGGAAACGAGCGCAAAACCCTCAAGAGAACGTTTACGCAGCAGTGTCACCCCTCCGGCTAAGGTGGCAAGAAGTATCAACAAGCCCAGAATAACCATGCCAGCCATATACGGATCGTCAAGAACCGGATAACAGATATGGCGGCTTTCGGGACTAACTGCAAGCCGGCCCAGCCAGCCAAGTATGGCCAGCGTTCGTGTAACCACCTCAACACCAAAATAAAATGGGACACGTTGTGTGGTAAAGCCTGCAAAAATTATGGCCATACCCCCCGCCAAAACAATACTTGCGAGAGGCCACAGCAACACGGAATTGCGCCGCGCCCGCGCTGGAACATCTCTCCAGAACATCAACCAGATCATTGCAATAACTGGTGCCACAGCAACAGACGATGCTTTTGAAAGTATGGCCGCCAGCAACGCAAACAAGGCTGCAACTGCATAAGGCACGGCAAGCCCTTGCTCACGTCTGGCAAGAACCGAAAACCAGAGTGCCAGCAATGAAAACAATGTTGACAATACATCTTTGCGGCCGGAAATCCACACTACGGCTTCAGCATGTGAAGGATGCAATACAAACAACACGGTGACAACAGCAGCTATCCATCGGGCGCTCAATTTATCTTCCGGACGAAAATATTCCCATAGCCACGAAGTCAGGCAATACACCAGAGGCAAACAAAGAAGGTACAAAAATATGTTTTCCAAACGAAAAGCTGGTGCATTTATGCCGAACAGCGCCATATCCAACCGGTAGGAAAGCTCCCTCAGCGGCAAAAACTCAGAATACATGTTGAATGGCTCAGTAAACAGCCGCCAAAGTTGCGTCAGCGGGAGCTCGGAAAGCTTGGTGTTATGAGTGATATAAGGAATATCGTCAGAAACAAAGGGGTAATTAAGTGCCTGGAGATAGGCGCCAACTGCAATGGCGGCACCAAACAATACGAGAATCCAAGGTAATGATGGCCTAATATATCCATTGGAAAACAATAATTTTGTATCTGCTTTAAAAGTAGCCATCGGCCTGCTCAATTAACTAGAAAGAATTTGCGCCATCAGAATATGTTTTTGAATTTTAATACAACTTTAATCTTGTCAGGGATGTTGTTTCTCCAACCTGTTTGTTTCTGAACTTCGCTATTTCGCAGTCAGTGACCCAAGACCAAGCAAACGAGAGGAAATTGAATATGGAAAGGCTTGTTTCGTTCCTGGCCCCGTCACCGGGTGAAATACTATTACACTGCCGTTCCCGGAAGGTCATGCCTCCTGCGAATCAGAAGTGCCCGGATCAAGCCAACCCAGGAACCAATTCGACCTCCCCCGGATGTGTGGGTGAAGATGCTCAATCGTGGTGACGCCAAGGGATGCCGTTATGAATAATAGCCAGGTTTTGTCCCCGGTTGGAATATTTAACGCCATTCAATAAAGCCTTCAGCAACCGGTAGGTTGTTGTTTATACCCAATTCAAGACGAACAAATGATTTGCAAAAAAAGGCATAAGTCTCTAGAATGCGCGCCTTTCCGTCGTACCGAATTATTTAGGAGTAGTCATGGCAAATAGCGCACAAGCCCGCAAACGTGCACGTCAGGCAGTAAAACAGAATTCTCACAACAGCAGCTTGCGCTCGGAACTGCGCACTGCGTTGAAGCGAGTCACCAAGGCGATCGCAGCCGGCGACAGGGCTGCGGCCCAGGCCGTATACAAAGATTCCGTTAGCGCTGTGGACAGCATCGCGGACAAGAAGATCATCCACAAGAACAAGGCAGCCCGCCACAAGAGCCGTCTTTCTGCGGCCATCAAGGCAATGGCATAAGCGCCGAACCGCTTTGATTCATCGCACAAGCCGACAGCGATGTCGGCTTGTTTGCTTTGCGATACCGGATTGTTTTTGTTGCGTGGTTGGGGCTGTTTGGCTCAATATACGTTCTTTAGATTTATTACTGAACGGCGGCTGGTCCGCCGTCATTATTTTATGTCACATGTTATGAACACATATGCCCGACTTCCTGTCGCCTTTGTGCGCGGCGAAGGCGTGTGGCTGTGGGATAACGAAGGCAAACGCTACCTCGACGGTCTGGCCGGTATCGCTGTGAACACACTGGGTCACGCCCATCCGCGCTTCACTGCCGCGCTCAACGAACAGATCAGCAGGCTGATCCACTGTTCGAACGTCTATCAGGTGAACGGGCAGGAACTGCTCGCTGATAAGCTGTGCAGCCTGGCCGGTATGCAGGAAGTATTCTTCTGCAATTCCGGTTGCGAAGCGAATGAAGCGGCGATCAAGCTGGCACGCATGTACGGACACAAGCAGGGCATCGAATCCCCCGCCATCATCGTGATGGAAAAGGCCTTCCACGGTCGCACGCTGGCGACCCTTTCTGCCACCGGCAACCGCAAGGTGCAAGCAGGTTTTGAACCGTTGGTAAAAGGCTTCGTGCGGGTCCCCTACAACGATCTCGACGCAGTCCGCCAAGTCGCGCAAAACAACCGCGAAGTGGTCGCGGTATTGGTCGAACCGATACAGGGCGAAGGCGGCGTACGCACGTTGGACATCGCCTATCTGCAACAATTGCGGCGGATATGCGACGAACAGAACTGGTTGTTGATGCTCGATGAGGTGCAATGCGGCATCGGTCGCACCGGCAAGTGGTTCGCTTTCCAGCACACCGGCATCGTACCGGACGTGATGACGCTCGCCAAGGGCCTGGGTTCGGGAATCCCGGTAGGTGCGTGCCTCGCTGCCGGCAAGGCAGCCGGCACTTTCCAGCCGGGCAACCACGGCTCGACGTTCGGCGGCAATCCGCTGGCCTGCACTGCAGGGCTGACCACGCTGAATATCCTGGAGCAGGACAAATTGCTGGCGCACGCAGAGAATCTCGGAAAATATTTACACCAGGGTTTCGCCGACGCGCTGCAGGGAGTGAACGGCGTAAAGGAGATCCGCGGACAAGGACTGATGATAGGCATCGAACTCGATAGGCCTTGCGGCGACCTAGTCAAATCTGCCCTCGCCAATGGTCTGCTGATCAACGTGACCGCCGACAACGTAATACGGTTACTGCCGCCGCTGGTCATGACCGAAGCTGAAGCGCAACAGTTGCTGGATATCCTTTGCCCGCTGATAAAAGAATTTTTGCAAACCTGATCGGAATCGAGCCATGGCAGCAAAACAACCGGAATCGGTAAAGCATTTCCTGCAATTCAAGGATTTCACCCGCGATGAACTTGAATATGTGTTCGAGCGCACTCGCATCATCAAGCAGAGATTCAAAGCTTACCAGCAGTATTGGCCGCTGACCGACCGCACTCTGGTGATGATCTTCGAAAAGGCCAGTACGCGCACCCGCCTGTCATTCGAGGCCGGCATGCAGCAGCTGGGCGGTTCGGCGATCTACCTGAACACGCGCGACTCGCAGCTGGGCCGTGGCGAGCCGGTGGAAGACGCCGGGAAAGTGATCTCGCGCATGTCCGACATCGTGATGATCCGCACCTTCGAACAATCCATCATCGAACGCTTTGCAGCGAACTCGCGCGTGCCGGTGATCAACGGCCTGACCAACGAATATCACCCGTGCCAGATTCTCTCGGATATCTATACCTACATCGAACATCGTGGGTCGATCAAGGGCAAGACCGTCGCATGGATAGGCGATTCCAACAACATGTGCAACACCTGGCTGCAGGCAGCAGAGATACTGGACTTCAATGTGCACGTCTCGACCCCACCCGGCTATGAAGTCGAACCGGAACGCGCCGGACTGTTCGGCGCGGATCACTATGAGGAATTCACCGACCCGATGCAAGCCGCCCATGGGGCCGATCTGGTGACCACCGATGTGTGGACCAGCATGGGCTTCGAGGCGGAAAACGAAGAACGTATGAAGGACTTTGCCGACTGGCAGGTTGACGAGGATATGATGCGCATCGCCGCAAAAGATGCGTTGTTCATGCACTGTCTGCCAGCACATCGCGGCGAAGAGGTTTCCGCAGGCGTGATGGATGGCCCGCAAAGCGTGGTGTGGGACGAGGCTGAAAACCGTTTGCATGCACAGAAGGCGCTGATGGAATATCTGTTACTGGGCACCATACACAGCTGATGAGCCACCCGTTATTTTCTTATGAGAAACAGTAATCTTTCCAATCATATTCTGTATGTCTCGGCAACCATGGTCGGGATTTGCATGACCATGCTTTCCATCATTCAATTGATCCCGAAGGAAGCCGTCTCTCGCTGGGTTGACGATTTGTTGACGCTTGACAGCATGTTATTTTTGGCCAGCACTTTGTTGTCCTACTGGGCATTGCGCCATGAGCTGGTTAGCGAAAAATATGAAAGAATCGCCGATCTGATATTCTTGGTCGGCATGATTTTATTGGTACTGACCGGATTTGGATTGGCCTCGCTAGAATTTCTTTCAAAAGGTAAACTGCTGTGAACAAGATCAATAAAGCCGTACTCGCCTATTCCGGCGGCCTTGATACCTCGGTGATCCTGAAATGGTTGCAGGACACCTACCATTGCGAAGTGGTCACCTTCACCGCCGATATCGGCCAGGGCGAGGAACTGGAACCTGCGCGCGCCAAGGCTCTGAAAATGGGTATCAAGCCGGAAAATATCTTCATAGAAGACATGCGCGAGGAATTCGTGCGCGACTTCGTGTTCCCTATGTTCCGCGCCAACACCGTGTATGAAGGCGAATACCTGCTCGGCACGTCGATCGCGCGCCCGCTGATTGCCAAGCGCCTGATTGAGATCGCCGAAAAGACAGGCGCACAGGCAATCGCGCACGGCGCGACCGGCAAGGGCAACGATCAGGTGCGTTTCGAACTCGGAGCCTACGCGCTGAATCCAAACATCAAAGTCATCGCGCCGTGGCGCGAATGGGACCTGCTGTCGCGCGAGAAGCTGATGGCCTATGCAGAGAAGGCCGGCATTCCGATCGACATGAAACACAAAAAGGGCGGCTCACCTTATTCGATGGATGCGAACCTGTTGCATATTTCCTTCGAAGGGCGCCATCTGGAAGATCCGGCTGCCGAAGCCGAGGGAAGTATGTGGCGCTGGACAGTATCACCCGAAAAGGCGCCCGATGCCGCCGAGTATCTGGATATCGAATTTTCCAAGGGCGACATCGTTGCGTTGAACGGCAGCAAGATGTCGCCCGCGCAGGTGCTGACCAAGTTGAACGAACTGGGCGGCAAGCATGGCATCGGGCGCCTCGACCTGGTCGAGAACCGCTATGTCGGCATGAAATCGCGCGGCTGCTATGAAACGCCGGGCGGCACGATCATGCTAAAAGCACACCGCGCGATCGAGTCGATCACGCTGGACCGCGAGGTGGCGCATCTGAAGGACGATCTGATGCCGCGCTATGCCTCGATGATCTACAACGGCTACTGGTGGTCGCCAGAACGCAAGGCCTTGCAGGTGTTGATCGACCATACGCAGCAATCAGTGAATGGCTGGGTGCGCGTCAAACTATACAAGGGCAACGTGATCGTAGTCGGACGCGACTCCAAAACCGATTCGCTGTTCGACCCGACCATCGCCACTTTCGAGGACGACAAGGGCGCATACGACCAGAAGGACGCGGCGGGTTTCATCAAGCTGAACGCGCTGCGCTTGCGCATTGCGGCGAATCTGCACAAAAGGAAGTAGGACCAAATCATTCAGGAGGCGGCGTGATCCACGAATTGAGCGGCGATATTCTGTTCAGCGGTGCAAAAGCCATCGCGCAGGGTGTCGCACCCAACGATGACTTCCTTCACGGTCTGGCCCTGCAGCTGCGCGAGCGCATGCCCGCGATGTACAAGGACTTCCGACACTATTGCCAGACCAGGCACCCCAAGTCCGGCGGCATATGGTCATGGATGAGCGCCGACGGCCGCTATATAGTCAACCTGTTTACCCGGGAAGCTGCCTATGGCGTCGGCAGCAAACCCGGTCATGCCAAGCTCAATCACGTGAACCATTCATTGCATGAGCTGAGCGATTTCATACAAAAAGAGAAAATCACCAGCCTGGCCCTGCCCCGTCTGGCCTGCGGCCTGACAGGCCTGGATTGGAATGAAGTAAGGCCGCTGATCGACAAACAACTCGGCGACCTTCGCATCCCCGTTTATATCTATGCCAATTACCAAAAAGGCGTCAAAGCCATCGAACCGCCAAAATAATAATGTAACTGCAAAGGAAACAACATGTCTCAGTTTGATAACGTCAGCGTGGTGAAAAAGGGGAATGTGTTCTTCGACGGCAAGTGCGTGTCGCACTCGGTGTTGTTTGCCGACGGCACACGCAAGACCGTCGGCGTGATCATGCCCAGCACACTGACTTTCAATGTCAGCACACCGGAGCTGATGGAGATCACTTCGGGCACCTGCCGCGTTAAGGTCGGCGACGAGCCTGACTTCAAGAACTATGCTGCTGGCGACCATTTTTCCGTGGCTGCCAACAGCCGCTTCGTGATCGAAACCAACGAGGTAGTCAACTACGTTTGCAGCTTTGGTTCCGACTAACCTGAAGGCTAGCCTCCACCGCAACAAGCCGCTACGCGGCGTGTTGTGGCTAATAATATAAGGGAATTCGTTATGCCATCTTTCGACATTGTTTCAGAAGTAGACAAGACTGAAGTCAAGAACGCGGTCGAGCAGACCAACAAGGAAGTCGGCACCCGCTTCGACTTCAAGGGATCCGATGCGCGCGTCGAGCAGGCGGAACTCAAACTCACCGTGTTCGCAGACAATGAATTCCAGCTTGACCAGGTACAGGACATATTGAACGCCAAGCTGACCAAGCGCGGCGTGGACATCAAATGCCTGGAAATAAGCGACAAGATCGAGAAGGTCAGCGGCAACAAGGTCAAGCGCGCATGTGAAGTGAAGGTCGGCGTCGAGACCGAGTTGGCGAAGAAAATCGTCAAACTTCTCAAGGACAGCAAACTCAAGGTTCAGGCCAGCATACAGGGCGATACCGTGCGGGTCACCGGCAAGAAACGAGATGATCTGCAGGAAACCATTGCCTTCGTCAAGAAAACCATCACCGACTTCCCGTTGCAGTATCAGAACTTCCGCGACTGAGTTCTTACGCTTGGTCGTATGCTCCCTGCAGAAACTTAGCAATGAGCCTGGCCTGTAAACAACTGCTCTGCGTGAGCGTGATTCTGCTGTGCCTTAACGGCACTGCCCGCGCGGATGACGCGACTATTCCTCCTTACCCGGAAATCCTGGGGAATGACATCAAGTACGTGCTCACCTCTCCGGTACGCTGGGACGAGCAGGATTGGCGACATTTTGGGATGGCTGTGGCAGGCGTGGTCGGCGTGGCCGCAACGCTGGACGGCCCGATCCGGGATGAGATGCGCCGCCACACGCCCAACGACAGCCGCTTCATGCATAATGTCGAACGTTTCGGTGCCGAATATTCACTGGCCGTACTCGGCGGTTTTTATCTGGCCGGCGTGTCCGGGAACAATGAAACGGCGATATCTGTCGCTCAGGACGGCCTTTCCGCAAGCATCATCGCCAGCGGCATCATCACACCGACGATCAAATTCATCACGGGTCGTGCGCGCCCGCGCGAAAACCTCGGTGTCGCACATTTCCATCCGTCCAGCCTGAGCTATTCATCGAACTCCTCGTTTCCCTCGGGACACACTACCCAGGCTTTCGCCGTGGCCTCGGTCATCGCCAACCACTATGACGAAACGTGGGTGGTTTATTCATCCTATACGGTTGCCAGTCTGGTCGGTGTTACGCGCATATATCACGATGCCCACTTCGCCTCGGATGTGCTGGCTGGTGCATTGATCGGTACTCTGGTCGGAAAAACGGTTGTTGCCCATAACAAGCCTCTGCGTACTAGCACAGTGGCGGTGCTTCCCGAAATCGCACCAGGATTGATAGGCGTGCGACTCACACGCGATTTCTAGGGCACTTCAGGCAAAAGGAATACAATCGCAATTTCACGAAACTCGATCTGCATCCTGAACTCCAACAGGTACATGTCCATTTATTCGATCTGGAGGCAAATATATGAAAAAAGCTTTGGTTTTGTTCGCCGATGGCAGTGAAGAACTGGAAGCCATAACGGTCGTCAACATATTGCGCCGTGCAGGCGTTTCAGTCACTTTGGCGGGGCTGGATACAGGAATGTTAAGGGGCAGTCGCGGCGTGATGCTGATACCCGATAAAACGCTTGATGCCGTGTTGAATGAAGAATTCGACATGATCGTCCTTCCCGGCGGCCAGCCCGGCACAGATCACCTGAAAGCGGATGCGCGCGTGATTGAACTTGCGCAACGAATGGCACAGCAGAACAAGTACGTTAGCGCGATCTGCGCGGCGCCTTCGGTGCTTGCCACTGCCGGATTGCTTGACGGCAAACAGGCCACCAGTTTTCCCGGTGCGCTAAATCCCTTTCAGAAGGTGAAACAACAGCACACCGCTGTCGTCGAGGACGGCAAGATCATCACTTCGCGCGGACCGGGTACTGCGATGGATTTCGCGCTGACCCTGGTGGAACGGCTTGCCGGTCATGTCAAAAGGCAGGAAGTCGAAGCGGGTTTGCAGCGCTGATAGTTGCAAGACTGTTCGAAAACCCCGGGACTATTTGATGGTTGCTATCACGCTGATCGCGTACTGTCCCAGGCCTGCCTGTATCAGCGTGAATTGGACCTTTTGACCTTTTTTCAGATGGGCCAGCAAAGACCTGTCGACAACATCGAAATTCGTGGTCATCGCCTTCAGGCCGAGACTGGCGATCGGTCCGTGACTCAGAGCGATCTTGCCAGCTTTGGCATCCACACTGTTGATCATGCCCTGCCCCTGATAAATTTCTGTCGGTGCCTTGCCATCCATCGGCATGACGTAACTCGCGTCCTCTGCTGCCGCAGGATTCGAGGTCAGTGCAAGAAGGGCCAAGACAACCAAACAAAATGTATTGAGTTTCACAGCGCCTCCCGCCCAGAGTTATAGACAAATGGACAATGATGATACTTAAAACCAGTCCCCATATCAAAGACATGCATATCAACGCAAACTCATCACCTTCCAGCCGTGCAAATTGGCATGTTTGAGCAGCGTCTCATCCGGATTCACCGCGATAGGGTGTTTCACCTTGGCTAGCAGCGGCAAATCATTGAGCGAATCGCTGTAGAAAGTCGTTTCGGCAAAACTGCTCCAATCCCAGCCTTGTAGCTCCATCCATTCTTCCAGGCGCGTGATCTTGCCCTCACGAAAACTTGGAACGCCGGCAACGCGTCCGGTGAATTCGCCGTTCTTCTGTTCCGGCTCGGTGGCGATCAAATGTTCTACACCGAATTCCCGCGCGATCGGCGCGGTGACGAAACTGTTGGTCGCAGTGATGATGGCGCAGACATCGCCTGCCTTGCGATGGCGATTGACCAGGTCGCGCGCCGCCTCGGAGATCATACCCAGCGCCTGCTCGCGCATGAATCGCCGGTGCCATTCATCAAGCGTTTTGCGCGCATGGCGCGACAGCGGCTTAAGCTGGAAATCAAGAAATTCCTGGATATCCAGTGTCCCTGCCTTGTAATGTTCGTAGAAGTCCAGATTCTTCGCTTCGAACAGTTCGCGGTCGAGCACGCCGATGCGGATCAGGAACTGCGACCATTCGAAATCGCTGTCGCCGTTCAATAAAGTGTTGTCCAGATCGAACAAGGTTAAATTCACTTTGACTCCTGTTGAAGCACTTCCTTTAGTAGCGGCACCGAAGGAACTCGGTGCAGACGCAACGAATGTTCATCCAGCGCATCCAAAACTTGCATCAGGCTGGGAAGGTCACGCCGCCCATGACGCAACAAATACTGAGCAACCTCAACCGGCAATGCAAAACCTCGCTCGTGTGCGTGTTGTTTCAGCGCCTGGACTTTTTCATCGTCGCTCAGGCCATGAACCTGGTACACCAGTCCCCAGCCCAAACGGGTGCGCAGATCATCGCGCAATTCTAGATTCAGAGGCGATTCCTTTCCGCTGACCAGCAGCAAGCCGCCGCTGTCGCGCATCTGGTTATAGAGACCGAATAAGCCGATCTGTTCAGCATCATCAAGTTGATCAACGTCATCCACTGCTACGAACGAATCACAATTTGGCACGCTACCTTGTGCATAGGTCGCGCTCAGTTGCATTTCCTGTGAGGCATACGTGCAGGCCTGCAGCAGATGACTCTTGCCGCTGCCGGCTTCCCCCCACAGATAAATACAACGCTCGCTGCCGCAGGCGGAGTTACCCATGGCAGACAGGGCATGGCGCAATGCCGAGAGCAATTCCAGATTGCGTCCCACCACAAAATTCTCCAGTGTAGGCCGCCAGTCGGGGGCGATGTCGAGCAATAATTGGCTCATGGTTTGCGCTGCATACTAACGGAACGTCGATATGGCCAGCGATAGTGAATACCAACCGGAAAGATGGACAACGGCACGAATGGCGCTGATACCGGGTTGTGCAGATTCATCAGCATAAAGATGGCCCCTCAAAGGTTGGCAATCGCAATGCCACAAAGCGGGACAGGGGCATTTCGGGTAAAATCCGCCAATTATCGTGCTGCACTTTATCCTGAAGAAAGCGAGAACTCAACTTGAATAACCCGACCGGCAAACCATCATCAGTCGACAGCGGGAGCCTCACCTACCGGGATGCAGGTGTGGATATGGACGCGGGCGACCGCCTGGTCGAGAACATCAAACCTTTTGCCAAGCGCACCATGCGTCCGGAAGTGCTCAACGGCATCGGCGGCTTCGGCGCATTGGTGGAGATTTCGAAAAAATATCGCGAACCTGTGCTGGTATCGGGCACGGATGGCGTGGGCACCAAACTCAAACTCGCTTTTGAACTGAACCGCCACGACACTGTGGGCATCGACCTGGTCGGCATGAGCGTCAACGACATTCTGGTGCAGGGCGCGGAACCGCTGTTCTTCCTCGATTACTTCGCCTGCGGCAAGCTGGACGTGGATGCCGCGACCGAGGTCATCAAAGGCATCGCATACGGTTGCGAACAGGCGGGCTGCGCGTTGATAGGCGGCGAGACCGCCGAGATGCCCGGCATGTATCCGGCCGGGGAATACGATCTCGCAGGATTCGCAGTCGGGGTGGTAGAAAAGGCAGATATCATCAGTGGCGCAGACATCAAGGCGGGTGATGCCGTGATCGGTCTCGCCTCGAACGGCGCCCATTCCAACGGATATTCACTGGTGCGCAAGATCATCGCCAACCGCAAAATAGATCTCAAGCAAAAGCTCGGCGACAAGCCGCTGGCCGATCTGATCATGGCCCCCACGCGCATCTATGTGAAACCACTGTTGGCGCTGATGAAATCACTCACGGTAAAGGGCATGGCGCACATCACCGGTGGCGGACTGCTGGAAAACGTGCCCCGTGTGTTGCCGGAAAATGTCGTCGCGCAAATGGACGGCAAGGCATGGGATACGCCGGCATTGTTCGATTGGCTGCGCGAAATGGGCAACATCTCTCCGCAGGAAATGTATCGCACCTTCAACTGCGGCATCGGCATGGTGGTAGTCGTGGACAACAAGGATGCAGACGCGGCACTGAAACAACTCAGCGCCGACGGAGAAACCGCAACAGTTATCGGCACGATACGCGCGCGCAAGGGCAATGAGGCACAAACGCAAGTCGCATGAACCGCGTTAAACATCCACGATGAAAAAACTGGTTATCCTGATCTCCGGTCGCGGCAGCAATATGCAAGCCCTGTTGAAAGCGAAGTTGCCATGCCATATCGCGGCCGTGATCAGCAACCGGGCTGATGCACAAGGGCTGGTCATCGCAAGAGCAAATGGCATCACTACTGCCATCGTTGATCACCGCGATCATGCTGACCGTGAGAGCTTCGATGGCGAGCTTGCAAGAACGATCGATGCATTCGATCCGGACTTTGTCGCGTTGGCCGGCTTCATGCGCATACTCGGCGCGGACTTTGTGGACCGGTATCGCGGCAGGCTCGTCAATATCCACCCCTCGCTGTTGCCGGCCTATGGCGGACTGGGAACCCATGCACGCGCGCTGCGCGACGGAGTCAAGATACACGGTTGCACCGTACATTTCGTCACACCCGATCTGGACCACGGTCCGATTATCATCCAGGCTGCAGTGCCGGTGTTGCGTGACGACTCCGAACAAACCCTTGCGGCGCGGGTGTTGCACGAGGAACATCGCATATATCCGCAAGCCATCAGCTGGTTATGCCAGGACCAGGTCAGACTGAACGAACAGGGTCGAGTCCTATTTCTGTATCGCAAACAGCCGGGTTTTGCGCTGGTTTCCCCCAGCCTGGAGTAGTGATGAAATTTTTCTTTCATACACTTGCATGGTTGATGTCGTGTATAGCCGTCTCTTCGTTCGCGGCGTCCCCGAGCAGAGTGCAAGTAACCTACGAGATTTACAAAGGTGGCATCAGTATCGGCAAGATCGAGGAAGCTTATGCATACAGCAAAGACCATTACACGCTAGTAAGCACCACACGTGCCACCGGCTTGCTGGCAATATTCAAACCGGGAAGGATAATCCTCAGAAGCAGCGGGCTGGTGGGTACTCATGGTCTTAAACCGATGCATTTCAGCGATGTGCGCGAAGGTGAAGAGGACAGGAATCGCAGCGCAGAATTCGACTGGAACACCATGCAACTCACCATGATCGAGCATGCACAGCGCACGGTCGTGCCACTCCCGGAAGACACACAGGACCGCCTGAGCGCGATGTATCAATTCATGTTCCTGTCGCTGTCAAAAACCGACAAACTGGACTTTCATATGACCAACGGTGGCAAGCTCGATATATACAATTACCGCATCACGCACGACCAAAGTGTGACGGTTCCGCTCGGCACGTTCAAAGCGCTGTATGTGGCCAGCGTGCCAGAAGCCGGAGTCAACAGAACAGAAATCTGGCTGGCCACAGAGCACGCCAACTTTCCTTACAAGATGGTCATCACCGATCCGGATGGCGGCAAGCTTACACAGGTTCTCACCAAATTCGATTTCGTGCCGTGATCACCGCCGCACTCCTGCTAAACTCCTTGCCTGAAGCCGATTTGCCATCAACCTCCCCATGCTGATAACTGAATATCGTTTGGAACTCGTCATTCAGGCACTGCGTGCAATCCTGCCGATGGCGCATCCTGCCGACACCACGCTGCGCTATTTTTTCAAGAACGAACGCATCGGCTCCAATGAACGCGAATTGGTCGCCGAAACCGTGTTCGGCGTGTTACGCCACCGTCTGCTGCTGGAACACACCTGTGGTGAAAATGCCGCATCCCCACGCCGAATGGCACTTGCCTGGTTGTTCAGGTTCGGCGGTTATAACCTGCGTGAACTCGAACCGGTGTTGAAACGCGACGAGCAAGAGTGGCTCGCGACCGTAAAGGGCGTGAAAGCAGAAGGCCTGCCGCTGTCAATGCAGGCCGAACTGCCGGAATGGCTGGTGGAAATGATGCGCAAATCCTATTCCGACGAAGACATCCTCGCGATAGGCAAGTCTATGCAGCAGATGGCGCCACTGGACATCCGCGTCAATACCCTGCTAGCCAAACGCGATGACGTATTGCAACATTTGCACGACAAAAATATCGAGGCATCTGCCACGCCCTACTCCCCGATTGGTATCCGCCTCAAGGAAAAGATCCCGCTGAACAAGGATGCGCTGTTCGCCGAAGGCAAGATAGAAATCCAGGACGAGGGCAGCCAGTTGCTCGGTTTCCTGGTCGCGCCAAAGCGCAACGAAATGGTGGTGGATTTCTGCGCCGGCGCTGGCGGCAAAACGCTGATGCTGTCCGCAATGATGAATTCACAGGGGCGCTTGTATGCGATGGACGTTTCGGAAAAGCGGCTCGCAAATCTCAAACCGCGCCTGAAACGTTCCGGTGCCAGCAACATCCAGCCGATGCTGATCGCGCACGAGAACGACCTCAAGGTCAAACGCCTGGCCGGCAAGATCGACCGGGTATTGGTGGATGCACCATGCAGCGGTCTTGGCACGCTGCGGCGCAGCCCTGATCTGAAGTTTCGCCAGTCGCCAGGCAGCATAGAGGCGTACTCCCGCCAGCAAGCCGCGATCCTCGCATCCGCCAGTCGTCTGGTGAAAAAGGCCGGTCGTCTGGTTTATTCGACATGCAGCATCCTTCCGGAGGAAAATCAGCAAATCGTACAGGAATTCCTCGCTGCACATCCTGATTTTACGTTGCGCCCCGCCGGAGAAGTATTGCGGAAACAAAAGATCCCGCTAGAGGCGCTTGATTTCATGGAATTGCGCCCCCATCTACACAACACAGATGGGTTTTTTGCGGCGGTATTGGAACGGATTTAGTCACCTGCTACATGCGTTATTCTGTAAAATAGCCATATATCATTAATGTTTTAAATTGCAATCAGGAGATAGCATGTTTTCAGGTTTACTGGATTTACCGTGGTGGGGTTACGTGCTCGCCACTCTGGCACTTACCCACATCACCATCGCATCGGTAACCATATATTTACACCGCCACCAGGCGCATCGCGCACTTGAGCTGCACCCTATCGCCAGTCATTTCTTCCGCTTCTGGTTATGGTTGACCACCGGCACAATAACCAAGGAATGGGCAGCCATACACCGCAAACACCACGCCAAATGCGAAACCGCAGATGACCCCCACAGCCCGCAAATAGTAGGCATCAAGAAGGTGCTGCTGGAAGGTGCTGAACTGTATCGCAAGGAAGCCAGGAATCCTGAAACGCTAGAAAAATACGGCCGCGGTACGCCCGACGACTGGCTTGAGCGCAAACTGTACGCCAGACACAGTTTGCTGGGTATCTTCCTGATGCTGGCGATCGATGTGCTGCTGTTCGGACCGATCGGTATCACCGTCTGGGCTGTCCAAATGATTTGGATACCGGTAACGGCGGCAGGCATCATCAATGGTGCCGGGCATTACTGGGGATATCGCAACTTCCAGCCCGCCGATGCATCCACCAATATCGTGCCCTGGGGTATCCTGATCGGCGGTGAAGAATTGCACAACAATCACCACGCCCATATCGGCTCTGCCAAGCTCTCCAGCAAATGGTACGAATTCGATATAGGCTGGCTGTATATCCGCAGTATGGCCGCTCTGGGACTAGCCAAGGTAAAAAGGGTCGCGCCCAAGATTCGCCTGGATACCGCGAAAACAGTATGCGATTTGGCTACGCTGCATGCGGTGATGGCCAACCGTTACGAGGTGATGGCGAAATACGCCAAGTCCCTGAAGAAAACTTATCGTGAGGAAATAGCGCAGATCAAGCTGCGCATGCCCGGTATGGGCAAAGTCGACCTCAAGCGCGTCAAGCACTGGCTGAGTGCGGATGAAACCGTATTGAGCGAACAGGAAAAATTAAAATTGGGTTTGGTCATGAAGACCAGCCGGAAGTTGGATATCGCCTACTCGCTGCGCCAAGACCTTATCGCAATCTGGCAACGCTCCGCTGCAACCAAGGAACAAATGGTAAGGGATCTGGAGGAATGGTGCCGTCGCGCCGAAGCCAGCGGCATCGAAGCGCTACAGAAGTTTTCCAGAAGCCTGCGCTATTACGCATAACCCACGGTATCATTCTGCAACTATCAAGTATGGCCGCTTGCGCAAGCAAACGGCCTTTTCTTTGTGATGAAACGTGTTGTCACAGTCATTTGCTTTGGAAATACCCGATGATCGCTTGTTGTTCTTCCGGGTTCGGCATCCTCCTGTGGGCTGCTTGCATATAACCCTCCATACGCGACACTACATAAGGCCATGCTGCGGGTGGATGCTGGTCTGAAAAAGGCAATGCGTGGCATTGAGAGCAAAAACTTTTAGCCATCTGGTATCCCGGTTTGGCTCTGTCATGCGCTTCACGCTGAGCCGCACTTTGTTTGCCACAGCCAACCAACAGCAATGCAATAAACATCATTATGTAAGCCCCATTCATTTTCGATTTCTCCCAACTGTATTGATTGACGCGGCAAATTGTAACAGCTGCTCCACTATTTATGCCCTTAGCCAGTGAAGGGAAATCGTATCGCGTCAAGGATCAATCTATCGCCTTTGACTTCCCTCGGGTACACTGATAAAAATGTCGGATGCAAGGTTAAAGCCACAAGGAGGGAGTATGAGACTCTTCATAACGATGTTATCGGCACTACTTCTGGCGGCATGCGCTTCTTATAGCGGGAGTGGGCTCAAACCCGGCGAAGCGCAACTTGCAGATGTGTTGCGTGTCATGGGCGATCCAACGATGCAATGGCAAGATGCGGATGGTTCCAGACAGCTTGCCTACCGTCGCGGCTATTACACCTTCATGGTGGATATCGGTTCTAACGGAAAGTTGCAAAAGATCAAGAACATAATGAACATGAAAACCTTTTCGCGCATACAACCCGATATGACCAAGAGCCAGGTTATCCGCATCCTTGGTCCATCGTATCCGCCGGGGACCGCTTACTTCAAGGCGCGTAATGAATTGGCGTTGGAATGGCTTTATTGTGATGAATGGAATCAAAAAGCCCGCTTCGACGTATTGTTCGACAACAGCAAGGAAACGGTGCGATCAACCCTCAGCCTTACCGATGAGCAAAGGGGGTTTTGTGGAACTGGGAGCTGTCCATGCGGGAACGCCAACTGAATTTTGTTTCCTCTGATCGGTATGGTTCGACCCTGATTTGTTAATTTTCCGGAGAAAAATAAATCGTGAAGGACAAAATGGTAGTTATCGTGTCGGTTTTCATATTCGTGCTGATCGTTGTACTTGCCGGTATATCAAGTGATTGGGGCATATCTCTGTTGACCCGAATTTTTAAATAGTGATTTCAGCAATACTTACATTGCAGGCTATATTCAAACTTAATGTCAATTTCATCAGAATGACTTTTTGTTTAATATTTCTCGAATGTCAAATTTATTGCGGGATTTTGAAACCGGGCTATCCGGCATGAAGACTGCCGCCGAAAATCAAATTCAAGTAAAGGAAACCGTAGTCGCTTGACTCTCTCGACCGAATGAGGATAACACCATGCAGATCCAACCCTATTTGTTTTTCGAAGGTCGCTGCGATGAGGCGATCGAGTTCTATCACAAGGAGCTCGGTGCCGAAATAATAACGTTGATGCGTTACAAGGAAAGCCCCGAACCTGCCAAACCCGGGATGTTGCCACCTGGCGCCGAGAACAAGGTGATGCACTCAAGCTTCAAAATCGGCGAAAACACGGTGATGGCATCCGACGGCCTGTGTTCCGGCAAGCCCGAGTTTAAAGGTGTTTCACTGACGCTTGCGGTATCCAGCGAGAGCGAAGCAGAGCGGCTGTTCAATGCGATGGGCGAAGGAGGACAGGTACGGATGCCGCTGAGCAAAACCTTCTTCTCATCTCGCTTCGGTATGGTCGCCGACCGCTTCGGCGTATTGTGGATGATTATCGTGATGCCTTCATAACCTGCCCGAATTCTCACGCAGTCGCACAGACAACACCAAGGGAGAAATACATGAACAATAAACACAGGGAATTCGTCATCTCGCGCGAATTTAGCGTGTCGCGTGATCTCATGTTCAAGGTTTGGACCGACCCTGAGCACATGCAAAAGTGGTGGGGGCCAAAAGGCTCAAATGTGACTTACAGCAGAATGGATTTCCGACCGGGCGGCAGCTATCACTACTGCATGCATTCCCCGGATGGCCACGACATGTGGGGGAAATTCGTCTATCGCGAGATCGTGAAACCCGAGCGTATCGTTTTCGTCAATTCCTTTTCCGATGAGAAAGGCGGCTTGACCCAGCACCCGTTGAGTCCCGGCTGGCCCCTGGAGATGTTAAGCACAATTACCTTCGCGGGACATATGGGCAAAACAACCGTTACCGTGCGCTGGGCGCCCCTGAACGCGACGGAAGAAGAACGCAAGACTTTCGAGGAAGGTTTCAACTCGATGCAGCAGGGCTGGACTGGAACAATGGACCAGCTCGCCGAATACCTGACAAATATCTGAGACCCGCTGTAAAAGCAAAAAGACCGTCTGATCGACGGCCTTCTATATGCACTTCTGTGGTTGCGGGTTAAAATGGTATATCGTCGTCAAAATTATCGAAACTGCCCTTCGCCGGTGCAGCTTTGGCTGCTCCCGAGCCACCGGATGCCGCAGCGGGTTTGTTCTCGACCACCTCGAAACTGCCGGCACCGGACGACTTGCCGCCCAGCATCGTCATCTCGTTGACCACGATCTCAGTCGTGTAGCGGTCCTTGCCTTCCTTGTCCTGCCACTTGCGCGTCTGCAGTTTGCCCTCGACGAATATCTGCGAGCCCTTCTTCAGATATTCGCCGGCGATCTCGGCAAGGCGGCGGTAAAACACCAGATTATGCCATTCCGTCTTTTCCTGTTTCTCGCCGCTCTTGTCCTTCCATGTTTCGGAGGTCGCCAGCGTGCAGTTGGTCACCGCTTCGCCGCTGGTCATGTAGCGGGTCTCAGGGTCCTTGCCCAGACGTCCTATCAGAATCACTTTGTTCACCGACATGTCACGCTCCTTTCAATACAAGTTTGTCCACTGCCGCTTCATCGTATCCCTGCATGTCGACTTTGAGGCAGGCGATGTTCTCGCCCGCCACCACCATCGCCTCGCGCACGCCCTGCAACTGTGCGAGTTGTTTCTGCAATTCTACCGCAGCGGCTTCATTCATTTCCGACAAATGATAAAGTTTGGTGCGCACCAGCGCCGGCGGCTTCATCGTGGATGCGACGATCAGCCACACCAGCAGCAGCGCGATGGCAAACACGAACACCGAATCGCCGCCGACGAATTGCAGCAATGCGCCACCGATAGACGCACCGGAGAACGCGCCAAGGAACTGCACGCTGCTGTATACGCCCATCGCCGTGCCTTTCGAGGCCAGCGGCGCGATCTTGCTGATCATAGAAGGCAGCGTCGCTTCCAGCACGTTGAACGAAGTAAAGAACACCAGCAGCGCGGCGGCCACGCCCCACAAGCTGTGCTGCGCGAACATCAGAACCGCCTGCGCGCACATCGCCAGGAATATTGACAGCATGAAGATCTGTTTCATTTTGGCCTTCTTTTCGGCGATGATGATGGGCGGTACCATCAACACGAACGCCACCAGCATCACCGGCAGATAGATATACCAGTGGTGCGACAGCGGCAGCCCGTCCTTTTGCATCACGAACGGCACCTGCATGAACACCGACATCAGGATCGCGTGCAGCGAAAAGATGCCGAAATCGAGCCGCAGCAAGTCCTTGTTGCGCAGTACTTCGGCGAAATGTTTTCCGCTTGCTTCTGTGTCGCTGTGGAAGCGCGTGATCGCCGGATTCGGTATATAGAATTTCACAACGCCCATCGCCAGCAGCGCCAGCACGCCGGTCAGCGCGAAGATGCCGGGCACGCCCATCAGATTGTTGAGCATAGGCGACAGCACCATCGAGATCGAGAAGGTGATGCCGATCGTAATGCCTATCATCGCCATCGCCTTGGTGCGCACTTCCTCGCGGGTCAGGTCGGCTGTAAGCGCCATCACCGCGGCGTTCAGCGCACCCGCGCCCTGCACGATCCGCCCGATGATGATCACGTAGATGTTGCTGGCATCGGCGGCGATGAAGCTTCCCAACGCGAACAATATCAGGCTGACGTAGATTACCGGTTTGCGCCCGAATCGGTCTGACATCCAGCCTGCCGGGATCTGCAGGATCGCCTGCGTCAATCCGTAAGCGCCGAGCGCGATGCCGATCAACAGATGGCTGTCGCCGCCGGGCAGATGTTGCGCATAGATCGCAAAGATCGGAAGGATGATGAACAATCCCAGCATGCGCAGGCCATAGATGCTCGCCAAGCCTATGCTGGCGCGACGCTCGGTCGCGGTCATGGTATCGGGTACAGGTTGCATGGAATTTGGAATGTGACGATAGAAATGAAAGGTGGAACATTTTAGCAGGACATCGTGCCTGCCGATAGATTTATGCAAATGTATCCGGATGTAACTGGCAGCCGGATACGATTGCAAGCCAAGATCGTTTACCGACTATTTGCGCACATGTTGTTTCTCGTATATCACCAGCGCGATACCGCCGAGTATCGCCGCTGACGACAATACCAGGCGCAGCGTCAGCAACTCGCCGAGAAACATGATACCGCCGACGGCTGCGATCACCGGCACGCTGAGTTGCACTGATGCAGCCGTGGCGGCTTTCAACGACGGCAATGTCGTATACCAGATCGCGTAGCCGATGCCCGAAGCCAGCGCACCTGACGAGATCGCATACCAAAATCCGGCAGCATCTACGGAAGCGCGGCCATACATCAATACGCTAAATGCCGCAGCCATCGGGGCAGCGCGAAGGAAGTTCCCGGCCGTAACCCGGATGGCATCGCCCGAGCCCCTGCCGCGCAATGAATATACGCCCCATGCAACTCCGGCAGTCAACATCAACAGCGAGCCGGCCATGGGCGGCGCAGAGATTCCCGGCAGCAACAGCCCGATCAGTCCCGCCAGCGCGAGCACCAGTCCGACCAGTTGCAGTTTTAGCAGACGCTCTCCTGCCCAGATACCTTGTCCGATCATCGTGGCCTGGACAGCGCCGAAGAGTAGTAGCGTACCGGTTCCTGCAGGCAGAGTGACATATGCAAAGGAAAAAGTTATCGCATAAGCGAACAGCGCAAAGGCCGACCACCAGTTGCCGCTGCTTGTGCCGTTTTTCATGCGCACCACCAGCCAGAGCATCATCGCGCCGGATACCAATCGTATCGTGGTGAAACTGGCTGCATCGATGCCGGTTTGCTTGAGTGCGGCCCGGCATAAAAGCGCATTGGCCGCAAACGCGATCATTGTTAACGTCATCAGGATGATCATGCGCAGTTTTGTCATCGTGTTTTCTTGTTACTGTTGCGGCAAACATTCAAGATAATGCGAGATGTGCGAAAATATGACCTAAGGCCAAGCGCTCGGTGTCGGGCGAGCGGGCAAATAATACAACAATGACATCAGGAGAATGAGATGTTCCTACGCAAAGAAAACATAGCCACTTGTCTCGCGTTAGTCGTTCTGTTTTTGTCCACGGCTGTATTGGCTGAAAATGACAGCGCCGCATCTCCACAGCTCTCATCGCCGGCAACCGCAAAAGGTCAGCCTGGCAACGAACTGAAATTGCGCATCGGTCCCGGTGACCCGGTCGCCGGGAAAGACAAGGCCGCGATATGCTTCGGTTGCCACGGAGAAGATGGCAACAGTGTCGATCCCGCCATACCCAAGCTTGCCGGCCAATACGGCTTATACATCTCAAAGCAGATCCGCAATTACCTGGCCAGCACCCGCTCTCACCAGGTGATGAACAGCATGGCAGCATCCGTCAGCGACGAGGACCTGGCTGATATTTCCGCCTATTTTGCCAGCCAGCCGATCATGAAAGGCGCTCACCCTTCCGACAACAAACTCGGCAAAAAGCTGTTCGAGAATGACGACCTGGCCAGGATGATTGTGCGCTGCAACAGTTGCCACGGCGCCACGGGCAAGGGGCTGGAACCCGGCAACGCGGTCTACCCGGTGATAGGCGGTCAACACAAGGAATACCTGCTTGCCCAGCTGATCAGCTTCAGAAAAGGCGGACGCAACAACAGCCCGGGCGGAATAATGAACATTACCGTGCACAGATTGAGCGATGCCGAACTCGAGGCATTGGCAGATTACGTATCCGGTCTATGAGCAAGTGTCGCGAATGAACGACTTCATAGCGATTCCGGTCTTGAAAACAAGAAGAGGAAAATAAAATGCGCAAAGCAACTTTCATTTTTTCATCATGTCTGATGCTGTCCGCCGTCATGTTGCAATCGCCTGCAGCTATTGCTGCGAACATCCGTGCGGATGTTACCAACGGTGAAACCATTTACAACCAGGGCAAAGGTGACGCCATGGCTTGCGCCGGCTGCCATGGGGAAAAAGCATTGGGCATGGACGTGATGGAATCTCCGCGGCTGGCCAATATCGGCCAGATATATCTCATCAAGCAACTCGATGATTATGCCGCGGGCAAACGCAGCGATCCCGGCAACGGCGCGGTCATGAACGACATTGCCAAGGCGCTAAGCGAACAGGACCGCCTCGACGTGGCTGCCTATCTCGACACGCTCGAATATGCTATGGAGCCGTCCGACCTCAAGGCACTCAAAGCCGAAGGAAAAAAGATCGGCAGTACGGTAGACGGGAAATCCATCATGACCAAGGGAATAAAACCGATGGTTCCGGCATGCCAGGATTGCCATGGCCTGAGCGGGCGGGCGCAGAATGTCCCGGCGATCCATAATCAGAAATATGTCTATCTGGTTAACCAACTGAAACGCTATCGCGACGGCACCAGGGCAAACGACAAGAAGATCTACAAAGACGGCATCATGCGCGGCATCGCGAAAAAACTCAGCGACGAAGACATCGAGGATATCTCCGCGTACCTTTCCACCGTTACCGACCTGAAACCATGAAGCCGGCTCTGCGTATAAATGCAGCCAGCGACTTGAGGAGAATCAAATGACTCATATCAAATTCAATATGGCCGTCTGTCTGGCACTGGTCGTTCTGCTGGCCATTCCGCCGGCATACGCTAAAGCCGACTTTGAGAATATTATGCTGCGGCGCACCGGCAGCGGCGACCCTGTCGCCGGCAAAACGAAATCGCAGATCTGCCAAGGTTGCCACGGAGTGGACGGCAACAGCACGGACGGACAGATTCCCAAACTGGCCGGGCAATACGACGAATACATTATCAAACAGATGCGCAATTACCAGGAGGGCACGCGCTCGCACGAAATCATGAACGGCATGGCAGCCCCCCTCAGCGACAAGGACCTGGCCGACATCGCAGCCTACTTCGCCGACCAGCCGATCATGAAAGGGAAGGAGGCCAGGCCCAACGAGACCGGCGAAAAATTGTTCCAGCATGGCAAAATATCGCAGATGGTGATGACCTGCGCCTATTGCCATGGCAAAACAGGCAAAGGCCTGGACCCATCCACGGGGATGTACCCCGTGATAGGAGGACAGAACAAGGCTTATCTGTTGAAACAACTCAAGGACTTCAGGGAAGATGATCGCATAAATAGCCCAAATGCCGCTATGAACAAGACACTCAAGGCACTGAGCGATTCGGAGCTTGAGGCACTTGCCGAGTATATTTCCGGGCTCTGATTATTCGTCCGGTTCATGCGTAACAGTTTTGCAACCGATGGCTTCCACCAATGACCGCTATCGAACCGAAGAGGACATTTGCATTGTCTAGCCAACCGACTGATCATGATCGTAAATCTTACGGAACGCTGCCACAGTAACAGCCAAGCGGGTCGATCAGCGACTGCAGTTATGTGCGATTGATGGCGCGTGCTCAATCCGGCCGCGGCAACGCCGTTCCGGTTTCGTCGAACAGGTAGCATGCTCGCGGCGGCACGCCGACCGAGATACGCTGCCCCATCCTGATCGCCGTTTCACCAGCGGATTTGATCACCCCCTTCCTGATTACCAAGGCTTCGTCATTGCCGCAGGCAAGGTAGACATATGTCTCAGCACCCAGGTATTCGAGCGCGATGACTTCGCCTTCTAGCTGCCCTTCGTTAACAGAAGTGTCTGACAGGTGTTCTGGCCGCAATCCAAGCGTGACCTTTGCGCCTTGTTGCATTTGCGTCGTATCGGCGACGGCTGCAGTGACGGATCTGCCATTACCTACATTCAGCGTGACCTGGTTTGCTTCACATGCTGTGACGGTGGCGGGGAGGAAATTCATCTTCGGCGAGCCGATGAAACCGGCGACGAAAAGGTTGCGCGGGTGGTGGTACAGCTCCAGCGGTGTACCGATCTGTTCGACCCTGCCTTCGTTGAGCACGACGATGCGGTCGGCCAGTGTCATCGCCTCCACCTGGTCGTGCGTGACGTAGATCATGGTCGTGCCGAGCGTGTGATGCAGGCGCTTGAGTTCGATGCGCATCTGCACGCGCAGCGCGGCGTCGAGATTGGACAGCGGTTCGTCGAACAGGAACACGCGCGGCTGGCGCACGATGGCGCGGCCGATCGCGACGCGCTGGCGCTGCCCGCCGGATAGCTCGCGCGGTTTACGGGCTAGCAGGTGTTCGATCTGCAGGATGCGCGCGGTTTCGCGCACGCGCTCGGCTATGCTGCCCTTGTCGGTCTTCGCAAGCTTGAGTCCAAACGCCATGTTGTCGTAGACATTCATGTGCGGATACAGCGCATAGGACTGGAACACCATCGCGACGCCGCGCTCGGCCGGGGCCAATTCGGTTACGTCCTGTCCATCAAAGACGATGCTGCCGCAGGTCACATCTTCCAGCCCGGCGATCAGGCGAAGCAGCGTGGATTTGCCGCAACCGGAGGGTCCGACGAACACGGCGAATTCGCCGTCGCGTATGTCGAACGCGACGTTGCTGACGGCTTCGGTCTTGCCGAAGGTTTTGCCGACGGCGTGCATGGATATGGCAGCCATGGGTTACGGTCTCCTCTTATTCATTTTTCATCCCTTGATCGCGCCCGTGGTGAGCCCGGAGACGATGCGCCGCTGGAACACCAGCACCAGCGCGATCAGCGGCACGGTGACGATGACCGACGCGGCCATGATGTTGCCCCAGGGCAGCTCGTAGGCACTGGCGCCGGAGATCAGCGCGATCGCCACCGGTACGGTGCGCACGTCGCTGGTCAGCGTGAAGGTCAACGCGAACAGGAATTCGTTCCACGCGGCGATGAAGGCGAGCAGGCCGGTGGTGACCAGCGCCGGGCCCATCAGAGGCATGAACACGCGCGTGACGATGGTGAACGGTGTCGCGCCGTCGACAATGGCCGCCTCTTCCAGTTCCTGCGGCAGTTCACGCATGAAGGTGGTGAGCACCCAGACCGTGAACGGCAGGGTGAAGATCAGGTAGGAGAACGACAGCGCCAGCAGGTTGTTGTACAGGCCGAGTCCACTGATCAGCTCGAACATGCCGGACAGCACCGCGATCTGCGGGAACATGGATACGCCGAGGATCACGGCCAGCAGCAGCCCGCGCCCGCGGAACTGCACCCGGCCGAGTGCATAGGCGGCGGCGAGCGCCAGTGCCAGCGACAACGCCACGGTGGAGACCGCGACGAACAGCGAGTTGAGGATATTGCGGCCGAAAGGCTGTTCGCGGAATACGGCGACGTAGTTTTGCCAGGCTGGATGTTGTGGCCAGAAATCCACCTGGAACAGCGCCGTGCCCGATTTCAGCGATGAGACGATTGCCCAGTAGAACGGAAACACGGTATAGAGGACGATGACGGCGAGCAGCAAATAGAACGCGCCTTTGGTTATTAGTCGTTTCATTCAGCGCTCCCTTCCGACGCGTGCCCCAGTAGATTGGACCAGGGTAAGGTACACCACGGTGAACAGTGCAATGATCGCGAAGATCAACGTCGCGGACGCCGAGCCGAAACCGAGATCACCGAAATCAATAAGCTGCTGGCGTGCGTACACCGACATCGACATGGTGTCGCGGCTGTTGCCGCTCATCACGTAAACCAGGTCGAACATGCGCAGTGCATCGAGCAGACGGAAGATGATCGCCACCATCAGCGCGGGTTTGAGCAAGGGCAGCGTGACGCGGAAGAATACCTTGAGCGGGTGCACGCCGTCGACGCGCGCGGATTCGTAGCATTCCTGGGGCAGCATCTGCAATCCTGCCAGCAACAGCAGCGCCATGAACGGCGTGGTCTTCCACACGTCGACGAGGATGATGGAGAGCAGTGCGGTGTCGGGCGAGGCCAGCCATGCGACTGGGTGGGCGATCAAGTGGAGTGCGAGCAGCATGTGGTTGATGACGCCGAACACGTCGTTGAACATCCAGCTCCACATCTGCGCCGACACCACGGTGGGGATCGCCCACGGGATCAGCACCGCTGCGCGCAGCGTACCGCGGCCAGGGAAGTGTGCATTCAGTGACAGCGCAATCACCATGCCGAGCATGGTCTCGAGCGCCACCGAGACCACGGCGAACACCACCGTATTCCACACCGCCGACCACCAGTTCGCATCGAGCAGCAGGTAAGAGAAATTGTCGATGCCGATGAATTTGGCGGATGCGGGATTGATCAGGCTGGCGTCGGTGAAACCATAGGCAATCGTCTTCAGCAGCGGCCAGCCGGCGACCAGTGCCAGCACGATCAGCACCGGTGCGAGGAACACCCAGGCCGCGCGCACGCGCTGGCGCGTCAGTCTCGAAGTGGCAGCTGGCAAGTCGTTCACCATTGACCTCCGCGCGAGAGCCGCGTCAATTTGCGTTGCAGTGTTGCCAGTGCGGGTGCGGCCGCGACCTTGCCGCTCAGCACGTCGTGCACGGTGTAGTAGAACTCGGCGCTGACGCGCGCGTACTTTGTTCCCGCGATGCGCGAAGGTCGAGCAACCGCATGCAAGAAGGTCGGATATAGCGTGCCGAAGAACGGCACCGCGGCGAGCACTTGAGGATCACGATACAAGGCCGGGATAGCAGGGTTGTAGGAGCCCTTGATCGCGCGGTGTTTCTGTTCGGCATAGCTGGTGAGGTAGCGCACCAGTTCGGCGGCGAGCTCGGGATGCTTGGAATATTTCGACACTGCGAGTTGCCAGCCGCCCAATACGCCGGTCTGATGGCCGTCTGTTCCTCCTGCGGGCACGGCGATCACGCCGATCTTGCCGCGGATGGGACTGTCCGGCGCATTACCCAGCGCCCAGGCATAGGGCCAGTTGCGCATGAACACCGCGTTGCCGGACTGGAAAACGCCGCGGCTTTCCTCCTCGTCGTAGTTCAGCACGCCACGCGGTGCGATGTCGCCGATCCAACTCGTCGCGAGTTCCAGAGCTGCAAATGCATTCGGATTGTCCACCGTGACTTTCCCGTCTGCATCGATCAGTGCGCCCCCGCCGAAGCTGTCTATCCATTCGAGCGCATCGCAAGTGAGGCCCTCGTATCCCTTGGCCTGGAACACGAAGCCGACCATGCGCGGATTCCCGGCCTTGCGCTCGGCGTTCTGGATTCGGCGCGCGATGTCCGTCAGTTGTTGCCAGGTGGTGGGTGGTTCGGCGTTGTATTTTTTCAGCAGGTCCTTGCGGTAGTACATCACGCCGGCGTTGGTAAACCACGGCAACGCGACCAGCCTGCCCGCGACGGTGTCATTGGCGATCAGCGAGGGAAAATATTGCTTCGTGACGTCCTGGCCGATGTACGGCGACAGGTCCACCAGGTGCGGTGCCAGCGTACCCGGCCAGACGACGTCGATCTGGAAGATGTCGATGTCGGAAGAATGCGAAGCGAGGATCTGTTGGTAGAGCGCAAAACGTTCAGTGGCCGAATTCGGCGTCGCGACGACCTTGACCTCGTTGCCGGTCTGTTTGGACCAGGCATCGACACCCTGTTTGCACAAACGCAACTCCACACCGACCGCGCCGCAGGAGATCGCCAGTGTCGCCGCCCGCGCTTCGCCTGCGCTGATCAACATCAGCAGCAAGGTCAGGAACCTGGGCAGCAGCGTATTCATTGAATCGAAATCTCCCGGGAAATTCCTTATGCTTTTCCCTTTTTATTCTATTGGATCGTTAGATTGTTGCCCGCATAATATAAAAACACTTCGCCATACCGAATATGGAATACTTATTGTGATATACATGCTGCGACATCAGATAATCGGCAATCTGACTTTTTCGCCTTATGAGACCAGATACTACGTAACGCTAGGGGTAGCCGGATCGGTTTTCGGTTCGGCGCCGAGGTCTCGCGCGAACAGCCACCACGCGAGCAAAGCAAGCAGGAGCGGATAGTACTGAATGACGATCGGGTAGAATAATTTGGCGCCCAGGATATGCTGGTTGGCAACCTGAACGCAGGCCAGCACGATCAGTAACGAAGAAGCGCCGACAGCCGTCCTGCTGAAGGCGGCATATGCAGGCAGCAACACAATCAGGTAGGAGTAGTCCGGCAAGCGCGGCATCAGCACAGCGTATGTCAGACAGGCGAATAGTATGGCGCTGCGGCCATCCACGGCGGAAGCACGCAAATTCCGCAGCGAAAGGACAAGCACCGCGCACGCTGCGGCAATGTAAAACAAATAGGGCATCCATGTGGGCAGATCGAGACCGGCCTTGTCCCTGAATGCCTGCCGGGAGAATTCCCACATGCCGAGCATAGACGGGTTGATTGTACCCAAGAGCATGAAATGTTGACCGAGGTTCTGTTGGAGACCCGCTGCTGCACTGGGAATGGCAATATACGAGGCGACCGCGACGAGGCCGAATATCCCCACGGTGACTCCCAGCATCAGGAATGGCCGTTTGGGACGCAGCGAGGGAACAAAGAGCAGCCCCAGAAACACCAGCGGCGTCAACTTGAACAGGGCAGCGGCGCACGCTAAAGCGCAAAACACGGCATGCCGGCCGGAGAGAAGCGCAGCGAATCCGAACCAGAGCAGAAATTGCTCCAGGATCGAAACGTTTCCTACGTGCATGTCGATGTATGCGGGACTATTGAATGCGAGCAGGCCGAACCACAGGAAGACCGGATCGAAGCGCCGCAGGAAAAGTACCGACCACAGGGCGAACAGCCCGACCAACATTGCTCCTTTCAACACCAGATAAAGCATTGACGCATCTTCCAAGGACAGCAGGAGAAACGGCTTGAAGAAATAGATGGCCATCGGAGGGTAGACGAACGGGTAATCGAACAGGGTCGACGATCTGGGACGGTCGGCGATGCCATTGAGCACTTCGAGGCTGTATGGATCCAGCCCGAGGGAATGGGCGCGCGCGGCGAGATAGTAGGTCCAGAAGTCGTGAAAATCGTGCACGCGCCCGGCGAACATCGGTTCAAAGCACGCGATCGCGTATACCGCGAAAAGAATCGTCAGGAACGCGCGGCTTTGTTTAGACATGAAATAAAAGGGTTCATCCCGGTTCGGGCTACCCAAGTTCTTGAGAAAATATCTTCATGAACGAATCCTGCCTCGTATCTAATTGAATGGCAAGCGGGTCAATATCAGCTTTATTCATTTGCGGGTTAAAGGTGCGCGCTTCATTCCGCTGGCAGCAATGTGGCAGAGCGTACCGAGGAATATCGGCACCAATTCGCCAAAAATCCTGAATTCATAAAGATTGCCGACCACGAACATTCCTGCAACAAAACAAGGAATGATGAAGGCAATTTTACGAACAAAATTATCTTCAATTCGGTTCCAGAGAAATATCAAAGGTAACCACAAAAACCCCATGAAGCTGGTCATATTTACAAAACTTTTCCACTTCGTGAATTGCATGACATTGAGATACAAACGGCTGGATTGTATTGTGGCGGGCATTCCACTTTCAGACAGGTTGTCGTCCAGGGAATATAGGCCTGCTCCCGGATTGCCCCTGAAGATATAGGCAAGCCAGAGCTTGATTGCGACTATAAGCAAGATTTGCCCAATGATGTGCATGGCAAAAGGACGGCGCTCCATCTGGCCGTATTGACTGAAAGCAAAGCCCAACAACAAAAAAGCGATTGTTTCCCGGTTGAACAAACCAACAGCCAGCACGACGTAATACGGCCAGAATCGCCTTCCATGCAGAAAGTACAAGCCAAGCGTGAATAATAGGATAGACGCGATATCGCTGGCATAGTAGGCCCGGGACCACGGCACGATAAAATAAAGAAAAGGATAAATGTAGAAAAGCCCCAACGCAAAAACCAATGCAAGCCAGGCATTTTTGCAAAGACTGGAGAGATACGCGTAAAGCGCGAGTGCCGTGAGAAAAGCCATCAGGGATTCATAAAGCTTTATCACAATACGCGGGGAAGGGAGTGTGAGCCACGTTGCCACATGGTCAATCAACCAGGGCATGAGAATGCGATATTGGAACGGAGTCGGAGCCAATCCTTCGCTTGTCGATTTCAACGACGCCATTTGTGGATTCTGCAAATATAAATCTCGCAGGAAACCCATATAAAACGACATGAATACGGCAATCACTATAAAAATTTTTACAGGCAGAGAAAGGGCAAGTAAATTTTTATACCAATGTTTAAGGTAACCTAACAATCTTACTTGTCCTCTTCGAAGTTACACGTGTTCTGCAATCACGCAATCTGCAGTTTAATAGCATTATCCATATTCCACTGGCAGTGACAACTCCGGTTCAAAATTAGTTATGTTCTAAACCTCAACGCTTGTGCCCAGCTGAGATACACCATTGATCAGGATTGAAATAGCGCGCATTCCCATCCCATCATCAGGGTGGCAAAGACCATGACAAGCGCACATGGTCGCAATCTATTTGGACTGACGACTATCCTGTTTCAAAAGGTGCGCACAATCCAGCGCGGCAATCTTGTAGCACTCGGCAAGGGTCGGATAATTGAATACATTGCTGATCAGGTCGCGCACGCTGCCGTTGAAGTTCATCACCAGTTGCCCGATGTGGATCAGTTCGCTGGCCTGTTCTCCGACGATGTGCACTCCCAGCAATTTTTCGTTGCGCGCATCCACGACCAGCTTGAGCAGCCCATGCGCGTCGCCTATGATCTGCCCGCGCGCGCTGTCCTTGAAGAGGGCACGCCCGACAACATAAGGAATATTTTCCTGCTGCACTTCCTTTTCGGTTTTGCCGACGTAGGAGATCTCCGGTATGGTGTAGACCGCCATCGGCAGATTCTCAGCCGTGACGTGATGTTCGCGGTCGAAGGCGTATAGCACCGCTGCGCGGCCCTGCTCCATACCGGTCGAGGCGAGCGCGGGGCGGCCGATCAGGTCTCCCACCGCAAAGATGTGCGGCACGCTGGTCTGGTAATGGGCATTCACCTCGATCCAACCATTTTCAATCTCGATACCCGCATTTTCAACTTGTAACAGTTCGCTGTTTGGTTGCCTGCCCTGAGCATAGAGCAGCGCGTCGCTGCGTATCTGCTTTCCGCTTCCCAGCTCGGTGAGCGTACCATTCTTTTCGCGGTGAATTGCCTTAACGCGTTCCTGCATGTGGAATTCCACGCCCATGCCGAGAAAACTGTCGGACAGCACGCCGACCACATCTTCGCTCAGATAATCCAGCAACTGCGCATGGCTATCCACCACGCTGATCCTGACGCCGAGCGCTGCGAATATCGATACGAATTCGCACGCGATCACACCGCCGCCCACAACCGTCAGACAGTCCGGAAGATGGCGAATATTGAGTATCGAAGTGGAATCCAGCACGATCTTTTTATCGAACGGCACATCGGCAGGACGGCGCGGCCTGGAGCCGGTGGCCAGCACGAAGGCCTCGGCAGAGATCTTGCGCGTGTTGCCGGCAGCATCGGAGACCTTAATCGTATGTGCATCGACGAAAGCTGCCTCGCCTGGGATCAGCGCGACACCGGAACGCATCAGACGCTGCAAAATGACCGACTCTTGCTGTGCGATAACCACTTCCTTGCGCCGCACCGCATCGGCCAGCAAGCCGTGACGGTTCACGCCATCGGAAGCGAGCGCCTGGCGCATGCCGCCGGCAGTGGAGCGGGACAGCAGGTACGCGACTTCGCGCAGCGCTTTGCTTGGAATCGTGCCGGTCTGCAATCCTGCCCCGCCGATCTTTGGCTTGCGTTCGATGATCGCGGCGCGCTTGCCCATGCGCGCCGCTTGCCAAGCGGCCTGTTGTCCGGCAGGGCCGGAACCGATGATGAGTACGTCGTAGTCCATGCGCAATAGAGGGGCCCGTTTGGATTGATTGCATGATGGTATCCCGCGCATGCGGCGCAAGTCCAGTGAGCAAGGGAAATCCCGGTTCTGGATTGATTTCTTCTGCTCAAGCGGGTTGGGAAAGCATTAAAAATCGCGTAAACTATCAGGTCGCCTCAAACAGGGTAGTTAGCCAAGACGGTTTTCATGGAACAGATACGGATACGCGGTGCCCGCACCCATAATTTAAAGAACATCAGCCTGGATTTGCCGCGCCACAAACTGGTGGTGATCACCGGTTTGTCGGGTTCGGGTAAGTCCTCACTCGCGTTTGACACCCTGTACGCAGAGGGTCAGCGGCGTTACGTCGAATCCCTCTCTGCCTACGCGCGGCAATTCCTGCAATTGATGGAAAAGCCTGACGTGGACCTGATCGAGGGCCTTTCGCCCGCGATCGCGATCGAACAGAAGGCCACCTCGCACAACCCGCGCTCCACGGTCGGCACCGTCACCGAGATCCACGATTACCTACGCCTGCTGTTCGCGCGCGCCGGCGACCCATATTGCCCGCAACACGATCTTGTGTTGCAGGCGCAGTCGGTCGGGCAGATGGTCGACCATGTGCTGCAACTACCGCAGGACACGCGCATCATGATTCTTTCCCCCTTGGTTGTGGAGCGCAAGGGCGAGCAACTGGAACTGTTCGACGAGCTGCGCGCACAGGGATTCACGCGCTTGCGCATCAACGGCAAGGTGTATGAGATCGATGCGTTACCGGCTTTGCAGAAAACCAAGAAGCACACTGTTGAGATCGTGGTGGACAGGCTTAAGGTGAATGTCGAGGCCAAGCAACGGCTTGCGGAATCTTTCGAAACCGCGTTGCGCCATGCCGATGGACGCGCCGTAGCAGTTGAGATGGATACCAACAAGGAACACTTGTTCTCGGCAAAATTCGCTTGTCCGATCTGTGACTATTCTCTGCCGGAACTGGAACCGCGCCTATTCTCGTTCAACAATCCGATGGGCGCTTGCCCGGAGTGCGACGGGCTCGGCAGCATCAATTTCTTCGATCCGAAACGCATTGTCGCCTTCCCGACGCTCAGCCTGAGCTCCGGCGCGATCAAGGGCTGGGACAGGCGTAACCAGTTCTATCACCAGTTGCTCGCCGGACTCGCCAAGCATTACGATTTCGATATCGAGCAATCTTTTGAAAGCCTGCCGGACAAGATCCAGCAGGTGATCCTGTATGGCAGCGGCAAGACCGAGATCGCGTTTCAATACGTGAGCGAGCGCGGCAAGCCGACGCTGCGCGAACATGTGTTCGAGGGCGTCGTCCATAATCTGGAACGCCGCTATAACGAAACCGACTCGCCCACCGTGCGCGAGGAGCTGTCCAAATATCTGAACAGTTGCACCTGCCCGGAATGCAACGGCACACGCCTACGTCTGGAAGCGCGTCATGTGCGCGTCGCGGACAAGAACCTATACGAGATCAGCGCGCTGCCGCTGAAGCAGGCACTGACTTTTTTCCAAGCTGTGAAACTGTCCGGGCACAAGCAGGCGATCGCCGAGAAGATCATACTGGAGATCGCGAGCCGGCTGACCTTTCTGAACAACGTCGGGTTGGATTACCTGTCTCTGGAGCGCTCCGCCGAAACCCTGTCCGGCGGCGAGGCCCAGCGCATCCGCCTGGCTTCGCAGATCGGGTCCGGTCTGACCGGCGTGATGTATGTGCTGGACGAACCTTCCATCGGCCTGCACCAGCGCGACAATGACCGCCTGCTGACCACGCTGAAAAAACTGCGCGACATGGGCAACAGCGTGATCGTGGTGGAACACGACGAGGAGGCGATCCGTGCAGCAGATCATGTCGTCGATATGGGGCCTGGCGCGGGAGAACACGGCGGGATGATCGTGGCTCAGGGTACGGCCGACGAAATCTGCGAGAACAAGCATTCGCTCACCGGTGATTACCTGACCGGACGTCGCAGCATCGCTATGCCGAAAAAAATACTCAAGGCCGATCCGGAACGTATGCTGCAGATCGTCAGGGCTTCTGGCAACAACCTGAAAGAGGTAACACTGAATCTGCCGGTCGGGCTGATGGTGTGCGTGACCGGCGTATCCGGCTCGGGAAAATCCACGCTGATCAATGACACCCTGTATCCCGCCGTGGCGCAACATTTGTACGGCAGCAGCACCGAACCCGCGCCGCACGCGGAGATCACCGGCATGGAATTTTTCGACAAGGTAATCAATGTCGATCAGAGCCCGATCGGGCGCACGCCGCGTTCCAACCCGGCGACCTATACCGGCGTGTTTACGCCGATACGCGAACTGTTCGCCGCGGTTCCTTCATCGCGCGAGCGCGGTTACGGGCCGGGTCGTTTCTCATTCAACGTCAAGGGCGGGCGCTGCGAATCCTGTCAGGGTGACGGAATGATCAAGGTGGAGATGCACTTTTTGCCGGATGTGTACGTGCCGTGCGACGTGTGCCACAGCCAGCGCTACAACCGCGAGACGCTGGAGATCCAGTACAAGGGCAAGAACGTCCACCAGATCCTGCAGATGACGGTCGAACAGGCGCATGACTTCTTCAAAGCCGTCCCTATCATCGCGCGCAAACTGAAAACGCTGCTGGATGTGGGTCTGGGATATATCACGCTGGGACAGTCCGCCACCACATTGTCCGGCGGCGAAGCACAGCGCGTAAAGCTTTCTCTGGAATTGTCCAAGCGCGATACCGGACGCACGTTGTACATCCTCGATGAACCGACCACCGGCCTGCATTTCCACGATATCGCGCTGCTACTCAAGGTGATCCACAAACTGCGCGACCAGGGCAACACCGTGGTGGTGATCGAGCACAACCTCGACGTGATCAAGACCGCCGACTGGGTGATAGACCTCGGCCCGGAAGGGGGGGACGGGGGCGGCCGCATCATTGCCGAAGGATCGCCTGCAGACCTCGCCCAGAACAAGCGCAGCGTGACGGGTAAATATTTGCAGCATGCCCTGGACAGGTGATCGTTAAGCACTTTGATGCTGCAGATTTCAAAAAACGTCGCCGTACCGGATACCGAGATCGAATTGCATGCGATACGCGCTCAGGGCGCGGGCGGACAGAACGTCAACAAAGTCTCCTCCGCGATCCATCTGCGTTTCGATATCAATGCTTCATCATTGCCGGATATTTACAAGGAAATGCTCTTGCGACTGACCGATAGCCGCATTTCCAGTGAAGGAGTGATCATCATCAAGGCGCAGCGCTATCGCAGTCAGGAGAAAAACCGCGATGATGCCCTGGCAAGACTGGCCGAGCTGCTCAGGCTAGCTACCGTCACACGGAAGAAACGCACCCCGACCAGGCCGACACGCAACTCGGTCAAGAAGCGCATCGAGCGCAAAACGCAACGAGGACAACTGAAATCATTGCGCGGCAGAGTGGTCGATTAGCAGAATATAGTTCGCCGCAAAATGCAAAAAGCCGGACAAGTCCGGCTTTTTCTTTGGCACTGTACGGGGTACTTACTCGACATCGACCGCGGTCGCATCAGCCGGACGATCCATCAATTCGATCAGCGCCATCGGGGCGTTGTCGCCCTTGCGGAAGCCGTACTTGAGGATGCGCAGATAGCCCCCATTGCGCGATGCGTAGCGCGGACCGAGTTCATCGAAAAGCTTGGTGACCATCTCGCGGTCGCGCAATCGGGCAAATGCCAGACGGCGGTTGGCCAAACTCGGGTTCTTGCCCAGTGTCAGGATGGGCTCCGCAACACGGCGCAGCTCCTTGGCCTTGGGCAAGGTGGTCTTGATGAGTTCATGGCGCAACAGCGACACCGCCATGTTGCGGAACATCGCCAGGCGGTGGCTACTGGTACGGTTGAGTTTTCTTAAACCTAAACGGTGACGCATGATTGCCTCTCTTACTTAACTGCTTTTTTGACTTATATATTGATACGCCGCGTTAAGCGACATTTACCGGCCAGTTTTCCAGTTTCATACCCAGCGACAAATTATGCTCGGCAAGAACCTGTTTGATTTCGTTCAGCGACTTACGTCCCAGATTCGGTGTGCGCAGCAGATCGTTCTCGGTATACTGGATCAGGTCGCCAATGTAATGGATGCTCTGCGCCTTGAGACAGTTAGATGAACGGGGGGTCAATTCCAGATCGTCCACCGGGCGCAACAGGATAGGATCGACCTTGGGCGCTTGCACCTTCTCGACAACGGGCTCTGTGCCTTCCAGTGCCGCAAACACGGAGAATTGGTCGACCAAGATACGCGCTGCATTACGGATGGCTTCCTCGGGATCGATCGCACCGTTGGTTTCGATGTTCATCACCAGCTTGTCGAGGTCGGTTCGTTGTTCGACGCGCGCGCTTTCGACGGCATAGCTGACACGGCTGACCGGGCTGAATGACGCATCCAGTGCGATATGCCCGACAGCCCTGGTTTCATTCGGAGCCAGCCTGGATATCGCCGAAACGTAACCGCGACCCTGCTCGACCTTGATCTGCATGTCCAGTTTTCCGCCGGCAGTCAGATGTGCGATCACATGATCTGGATTGACCACTTCTACATCGGCGCTGCCGCTGATATCGGCCGCCGTCACCACGCCCTGGCCTTCTTTTTTGAGGGTCAGCACGACTTCCGGGGTGTTATGCAAGCGCATCACCACGCCCTTGAGGTTCAGGAGGATATCGACGACGTCTTCCTGCACGCCGTCTATCGTGGCGTATTCATGCAGCACGCCGGCCATTTTGACTTCGGTCGGCGCGGCTCCCTGCATGGATGACAACAGTATACGGCGCAATGCATTGCCCAAAGTGTGGCCGTAGCCGCGCTCAAAAGGCTCCATCACAACTTTGGCTTGAGTATCGGAAAGCCTTTGCACATCGATGATGCGGGGCTTCAAAAATTCATTCTTAGACATATTTATGCTACTCCGCGTGGATTACTTGGAATACAACTCGACCACAAGATGTTCGTTGATGCTTGCGGGCAATTCGGCACGCAGCGGCTTGGCTTTAAATGTCCCCCTGAATGCTTTGGTGTCCATTTCGATCCATTCCGGAAATCCGCGTTGTTCTGCCGCGGCGATTGCAGCCTTGATGCGCAGGTGTGCCCTGGACTTTTCAACCACTTCAACCACATCGCCGGGACGCACCTGATAGGAAGGTATGTTCACGCGCTTTCCATTCACCATCACACCGTTGTGGCGCACGATCTGGCGGGCCTCGGCACGCGATGCGCCAAAACCCATGCGGTAGGAAACATTGTCCAGGCGCGATTCCAGGGTTTGCAACAGATTTTCACCGGTGATACCGCGCTGAACTGCCGCGCCCTTGTAGACCAGACGAAACTGCCGTTCCAGCACTCCGTAGATACGGCGCACCTTCTGCTTTTCACGCAACTGGCCGCCGTACTCGGACAGACGGGTATTTTTCTTTTGGCCGTGCTGGCCGGGTGGATACGCCCTGCGCTCGACACCGCATTTGTCGGTAAAACATTTTTTGCCTTTCAGAAACAGCTTTTCGCCTTCACGGCGACACTGACGGCATTTTGCATCAAGATTTCTAGCCAAGATCGACTCCCAATTGTTAGATACGACGCTTTTTAGGCGGACGGCAACCGTTGTGCGGCACCGGTGTGATATCGGATATGCTGGTAATCTTAAAACCAGCCGCGTTCAAAGCGCGCACGGCGGATTCACGGCCGGGGCCCGGGCCCTTTATGCGCACTTCAATATTCTTTACACCGCATTCGGCCGCAGACTTGCCCACCGTTTCGGCAGCCACCTGGGCGGCAAATGGTGTGCTCTTGCGCGAACCTTTAAAACCGTTGGCGCCACTGGTAGACCACGCCAAGGTATTGCCCTGTCGGTCGGTGATGGTGACGATGGTATTGTTGAAGGAAGCATGAACATGCGCGATACCCTCAGCTACGTTCTTTTTGACTTTCTTGCGCACTTTCGTGCTTGGCTTGACCATACTCTGTTCCTCTAAAATGCTCTAAGGCGTTACGTGGGGCGATATCGCCAACTTATTTCTTGGCACCGGCAATCGCCTTGCGCGGCCCCTTGCGGGTTCGTGCATTGGTGCGAGTGCGCTGGCCGCGCACAGGCAGGCCGCGACGGTGACGCACACCGCGGTAGCACCCAAGATCCATCAGGCGCTTGATACTCATGGTCACTTCGCGGCGCAAATCACCCTCCACCGGGATTTTGGCAACCTGTTCACGCAGCTTCTCGACTTCGGCGTCTGTCAGGTCCTTCATCTTGGTGGCGGCATTCACTCCCGCAGCTGCGCAAATAAATTGCGCGCGTGTACGCCCGATACCGTAGATTGCAGTCAATGCAATCACGGTGTGTTGATGGTTGGGGATATTGACCCCTGCTATACGTGCCATGCAGCTACCCTATCTTTCGAAAGTCTAAAATTATAACATCCAAAGCCGGCCATGCTCAAATAACCCTGGCTCGATCAACCTTGGCGTTGCTTATGGCGCGGTTCGGTGCAGATCACACGCACCACGCGTTTACGGATTATGATCTTGCAATTGCGACAAATCTTCTTTACCGATGCCTGAACTCTCATTTTCTTCTCCTTGCGTGCCTTGCTATTTTGCCCGGAACACTATGCGTGCCTTGCTTAAATCATACGGTGTCAACTCTACTGTCACCTTGTCGCCGGGCAGGATGCGTATGTAGTGCATGCGCATCTTTCCCGAAATATGGCCCAATACCACATGGCCATTTTCCAGCTTGATCCTGAATGTTGCATTGGGCAGCGATTCTTCCACTTCGCCCGCCATTTGAATCACGTCTTCCTTGGACATCAGCGAGTCAACCCGCCTTTGAAGTTCGCTTTCTTCAGCAAACTTTCGTACTGGTGCGACATTAGATAGGACTGCACCTGGGTCATGAAGTCCATCGTTACCACCACCATGATCAACAGAGATGTGCCGCCAAAATAAAACGGCACATTCCACTTGACCACCAAGAATTCCGGTAGCAGGCAAACCAGCGAGATATAAACGGCGCCCACCATGGTCAGGCGCATCATGATCTTTTCAACATAATTCGCGGTCTGCTCCCCGGGACGGATACCGGGCAAAAATGCCCCGCTCTTCTTCAGGTTGTCAGCTGTATCTTTAGGGCTGAACACCAGCGCCGTGTAAAAAAAACAGAAAAACACTATCGCGCCCGCATAAAACAACACATAAATCGGCTGCCCCGGCGACAGCTTGTCGCTGATATCCTTGAGCCAGCTCATTCCCGGACCGCTGCCAAACCATCCGGCGATTGTCGCCGGGAACAAGATGATGCTTGAAGCGAAAATGGGCGGTATTACGCCGGACATATTCAGCTTCAACGGCAAGTGCGAGCTTTGCCCCCCATAAACCTTGTTGCCCACCTGGCGCTTAGCATAATTTACCAATATCTTGCGCTGGCCGCGCTCAACGAATACCACCAGCGCAGTCACGGCAATCGCGCCAAAAAACAGCGCCAACACCAGCGGGATCGAAAACGCGCCGGTACGTGCCAGCTCCAATGTGCTGCCAATCGCGCGCGGCAGCCCCGCCGCGATACCCGCAAAAATGATCAGCGAAATACCGTTGCCCAAACCTCGTTCGGTGATCTGCTCTCCCAGCCACATCAGGAACATCGTTCCAGTCACCAACGTCACCACCGTGGTCAGCTGAAACATCGGGCCCGGATCCAAAACCAGGCCGTGTTGCGTCTGCAATGCCACAGAGATGCCGAATGCCTGAAACATCGCCAAGCCCAGTGTGCCATAACGGGTGTACTGGGTGATCTTGCGGCGGCCGGCTTCGCCTTCCTTCTTCAATTGCTCGAGGTGCGGCACGGCTATCGCGGCCAGCTGCATGATGATCGAAGCAGAAATATACGGCATGATACCGAGGGCAAATATGGTAAAGCGGGATAACGCACCGCCTGAAAACATATTAAACATGCCCAATATGCCGTTCGTTTGCGATTTGAACAGATCCGCCAGAACCTTGGGATCAATCCCCGGCACCGGAATATGTGCACCGATGCGGAACACCACCAACGCGCCCAGCAAGAACCAGAGACGGCTGCTCAGATCGCCGTATTTTCCTTTGGTAGCACCCTTGGCTGCTGTACTCACGTACCGGCCTTATTCGGCAATGCTTCCGCCAACGGCCTCTATCGCCGTGCGTGCACCTTTGGTTATCAGCAAACCTTGCAGCTTCACTGCACGGGTAAGCTCACCGCACAGAATAACCTTGGCTGTCATTGCGCCCGGATGAACGACACCCGCCTGTTTGAGCGCCAACAAATCGATGCTGTCCACCGGCATCTTCTGCAAATCAGACAAACGCACTTGCGCCGTGTCGTCACGTGTCAGCGAAACAAATCCGCGCTTGGGCAAACGGCGCTGCAGCGGCATCTGACCGCCTTCAAAACCGACTTTGTGGAATCCGCCGGCACGGGATTTTTGCCCCTTGTGGCCGCGACCCGCAGTCTTGCCCAAGCCGGAACCAATACCGCGCCCGACGCGGCGCCTAGCATGTTTGGCACCTTGTGCAGGTTGAATTTTATTGAGTTGCATTAGCTATGCCTCGCACTTAACCATATAAAACACTTTGTTGATCATGCCGCGCACGCAGGGAGTATCTTCCAGTTGCACGGTGTGGTTGATACGCCGCAGCCCCAAACCTCGTATAGTGTCGCGATGCGATTGTTTGGTGCCGATCAGACTCTTGATCTGTGTCACTTTCAGCGTCTTGGTATTTGTTTTGGATTTTGTCATGACTTACCCCAATATCTCTTCAATGGCCAAGCCGCGTTTTGCGGCGATCTCCGCAGGCGAGTTCATTTCCCTCAGACCGTTCAAAGTGGCACGCACCACGTTGTACGGGTTGCTCGAACCGATACATTTGGCCAGCACGTCTCGCACCCCCACCGCCTCGAATACAGCGCGCATCGCGCCGCCGGCAATAATACCGGTACCTTCTGAAGCAGGCTGCATCAGTACTTTGGCAGCGCCATGCCTGCCAATCACGGTATGGTGCAATGTGCCATTCTTAAGGCTGACCTTGGCCAGATTGCGACGAGCTTCATCCATGGCTTTTTGCACGGCGACCGGAACTTCTTTCGATTTTCCTTTGCCCATCGCCACACGGCCATCGCCATCACCGACCACGGTCAGCGCTGCGAAACCCATGATGCGTCCACCCTTGACCACCTTGGTGACTCGGTTGACGGAGATCATCTTTTCGATCAGTCCGTCATCACGCTTTTCCTGTTGTTGCATTCTTCCTTGCGGCTTAGCCATTGCTCAACTCCCTAGAACTGCAGACCATGTTCACGCGCAGCTTCAGCCAGCGCTTTGACACGGCCATGATATCGATTGCCAGAACGGTCGAAAGCGACCTGGGTAATGCCGGCGCTCTTTGCCTTCTCGGCGATACGTTTTCCCACCACGGCCGCAGCGGCCCTATTGCCGCCGTTCGCAACCGCCTTGCGCACTTCAGCCTCGACGCTGGACGCGCTTGCCAGGACTTTGTCACCGTTGGCAGAAATCACCTGTGCATAGATGTGCAAATTGGTCCGATTGATGGCCAATCGAACCGATTTTTTTTCAGCAATGCGTGCACGGGTTTTGCGTGCTCTGCGCTGACGTGCTTCTTTTTTGATCAACATATCCGCCTCGATTATTTCTTCTTGGTTTCTTTCAAAATCACCACTTCGTCGCTGTAGCGAATGCCCTTACCTTTGTAAGGCTCCGGTTCGCGGAATGCGCGGATTTCAGCGGCGACTTGCCCGACTTGTTGCCTGTTGGCACCCTTCAATAGAATATCTGTCTGTGACGGTGTTTCAACTTTCACACCAGCCGGCATCTTGTACGTGACCGGGTGGGAATATCCCACAGTGAGGTTAAGCGTATCGCCTGCGGCTTGCGCACGATAACCCACACCGACCAGAGTCAACTTACGTTCAAAACCCTTGCTGACGCCCTTCACCATGTTCGACAGATGTGCCCGTATCGTGCCGGACATCGCAATGGCTTGCTTGGTGTCGTTTTGCGCTTTGCATAGCAGGCTGTCACCCTCGCGCACCACGCTCACGTCACCCGACAACACCTGCTTGAGGGTACCCAGCGGTCCCTTCACGGAAATTTCACCCGTAGCCAGCGCGACTTCGACACCGCTCGGGACTATGACTGGATTCTTGGCTACTCTGGACATGTTTACCTCACTACGCGACCATGCACAGCACTTCACCGCCAATACCATTGGCGCGCGCTTTGCGGTCAGTCATCAAACCCTTGGAAGTCGACACGATGGCAATGCCAAGGCCGTTCATGACCTTGGGTATATCATCGGAACCCTTGTAAACACGCAGTCCGGGACGGCTGATGCGCTGGATTTTTTCAATCACCGGACGGCCGCTGTAATACTTCAAACCGATTTCAAGCGTAGCTTTGCCGCCATCGCCGGAAACGACACTGAATCCCTCAACATAACCTTCATCTTTCAAAACTTCGGCAATTGCAACCTTCAATTTCGAACAAGGCATTGCAACCGATGTTTTTTCCGCCAGCTGCGCATTGCGAATGCGCGTCAACATGTCGGAGATCGGATCACTCATACTCATATCATTTCTCCTACCAACTGGCCTTGACGACGCCGGGAATCTCACCACGCATCGCAAATTCACGCAACTTGATACGCCCCAAACCGAATCTTTTGAAGGTGCCGCGCGGGCGGCCGGTCAGCGCGCAACGATTACGCAAGCGTACCGGGCTTGAATCGCGCGGTAATGTTTGCAGTTTCATGCGCGCGGCAGCGCGTTCTTCATCGCTCAACTTGGTATTTTGGATCGTCGAGATCAACAACGCGCGCTTGGCGGCAAATTTAGCCACCGTCTCACGCCTTTTCAGCTCACGATTAATTACTGCAACTTTAGCCATTAATATTCCCTCATTTCTTTAATGGGAGTTTGAATGCCAACAAAAGCGCTTTCGCCTCTTCATCGGTCTTGGCGGAGGTGGTGATAGTGATATTCATGCCACGCAACGCATCGATCTTCTCGTACTCGATTTCCGGGAAAATGATCTGTTCTTTCACGCCCATGTTGTAATTGCCACGGCCATCAAAGGACTTGCCCGATATGCCGCGGAAATCTCGTATGCGCGGAATCGCCACCGAAATCAGCCGATCCAGGAATTCATACATGCGCTCTTTGCGCAATGTCACTTTGCAGCCGACCGGATAACCTTCGCGAATCTTGAAGCCGGCAATGGACTTTTTGGACATCGTGACGACCGGCTTCTGTCCTGCGATCTTCTGCATATCGGCTACCGCGTATTCCATCACTTTCTTGTCAGCCACCGCTTCGCCGACACCCATGTTAAGGGTGATCTTTTCGATGCGCGGCACTTCCATTACGGACTTGTATCCGAACTCTTTCATCAGGTCTTTGGCGACCTTGTCTTTGTAATACCCATGCAAACGAGCCATGTTCTATACCCCTCAAGCGTCAATCACTTCACCGCTGGATTTGAATACGCGAACTTTGCGTCCATCTTCCAGCGTTTTGATACCAACCCGGTCACCTTTCTTGCCGGCCGCGTTGTATATCGCGACGTTCGAAATATGTATGGGCAATTCCTTTTCGATGATGCCGCCAGACTCCCCCTTTACCGGATTGGGTTTCTGGTGCTTCTTGACTTTATTGATACCGCCAACCAGCAAGTACTCGCCAAGGACGCGCAACACGCTGCCGCGGCTGCCCTTGTCTTTGCCGGTGATTACGATTACATCATCGTCTTTCCTGATCTTGCGCATGATTTTCCTTGTCTCGATTCGTTACAGCACTTCCGGTGCCAGCGAAACGATCTTCATGAACTTTTCGGTACGCAGCTCGCGTGTTACCGGTCCGAAGATGCGGGTGCCGATCGGCTCCAGTTTGGGATTCAACAATACTGCGGCATTGCCATCAAACTTGACCAGAGAACCGTCCGGGCGACGCACGCCTTTGGCAGTACGAACGACAACGGCGTTGTAAACTTCGCCTTTTTTTACCCGGCCGCGCGGAGCTGCATCGCGAACGCTGACCTTGATGACATCACCAACGGAAGCATACCGACGCTTGGAACCTCCCAGCACCTTGATGCACATTACAGAACGCGCACCGGTATTGTCAGCCACTTCTAAAACAGACTGCATTTGTATCATTATTCTCTCTCCAACTTGTTCCGCCCACAGCGGCCAGTTTTGGAACCCGTTCGGGTTAGGTCGCCGCAAGCGGCGATGAAACGAAGCCGTGCATTATATGCAAATTCGGTAAATACGCAAGCAATGCGTGCAATTATTCAGATGCCGCCTTCTCTACCAGTTTTGCAACACGCCAGCTTTTGGTCTTGGCCAACGGACGGCACTCTTCGATCGTTACAACATCGCCGGCATGAAACTCGTTGGCTTCGTCATGCGCATGGTATTTTTTTGAAACGCGAATGATCTTGCCCAACAACGGATGTTTGACTTTACGCTCGACCAGAACCGTTACCGTCTTGTCCATCTTGTCGCTTGTTACGGTGCCTGTCAGGGTGCGTTTCAGCTTGGAATCGGCCGTTGCTTTGGCTTCGCTCATTGCTATTGAATCACTCATTTCTGCGCACCCTTCTCTGTCAACACGGTCTTCACGCGGGCAATATCACGGCGTACTTTGCGAATTTCGCTGGTATTGGTCATTTGCTGTGTTGCAATCTGCATGCGCAGGCCGAACTGTGCCTTGGTCAAAGAAAGCAGTTCGGTATGCAAATCAGCTACGGGCTTGGCTTTGAGTTCACTGGCCTTCATGTTATGTCCCTACCTGTCTAACTACAAATGTGGTGGCCAGCGGAAGCTTTGCCGCAGCCAGAAGAAACGCTTCGCGGGCCAGGGTTTCACTCACGCCGTCCATTTCGTACAGCATCTTGCCCGGCTGAATCTCCGCGACATAGTACTCGGGGTTACCCTTGCCGTTGCCCATACGGACCTCGGCGGGCTTTTTGGATATCGGCTTATCCGGAAAAATACGGATCCAGATACGGCCGCCGCGCTTGATGTGGCGCGTCATGGCACGGCGCGCGGCTTCAATCTGGCGTGCCGTCAAGCGGCCTCGCACCATCGCCTTCAGGCCGAATTCGCCAAAACTTACCTTGTTACCGCGGGTGGCGATTCCGGTATTGCGGCCCTTTTGCTCCTTGCGGTATTTCCTTCTAGCTGGCTGTAGCATGCTTGACTCCCGACTTCCTTGCTTTCTTTTCCGGCTCAGCGGCGACTGGCGCAACGGCTTCCTGTTCGGAAGTTTCGCCCTTGAACACCCAGACCTTCACGCCGATGATTCCGTACGTCGTCTTCGCTTCTGATGTGCCGTAGTCGATATCGGCACGCAGGGTGTGCAATGGCACGCGGCCTTCGCGATACCACTCGGTACGGGCGATCTCTATGCCGTTCAAGCGGCCCGCACTCATGATCTTGATGCCTTGCGCGCCAAGGCGCATCGCGTTTTGCATCGCGCGCTTCATCGCGCGACGGAACATGATGCGCTTTTCCAGTTGCGCGGTGATGCTCTCTGCGATCAGTTGCGCATCGGTTTCCGGCTTGCGCACTTCTTCTATCGCAACGTCAACGGATTGCAGACCCATGCGCTTGCGCAGTTCGGCGCGCAATGATTCGATATCCTCGCCCTTCTTGCCGATCACCATGCCAGGGCGCGCGGTGTAAATCGTCACCTTGGCATTCTTGGCAGGACGCTCGATGACAATCTTGGACACGCCGGCAGTCACCAGTTTCTTTTTCAGATAGGCGCGCACATCTATATCTTTGAGTAACAATTCAGCAAAATTCTTGCTGTTGGCATACCACTTGGAATTCCAGTTCTTGCGGACGCACAACCGAAAACCCGTTGGATGAATTTTTTGTCCCATAATCTGCCTTTAGCTCCCGACGCTGATCGTAATATGGCAAGTCTGCTTTTCAAGGCGATTGCCCTGACCCTTGGCTTTGGCGATAAAGCCTCTGCCGGATGCAGCCTTGTCGACGTAAATGACCTTGACTTTCAATTCATCGATATCCGCACCATCGTTATGCTCGGCGTTCGCAATCGCAGACTCGAGCGCCCTTTTGATGATGGTGGCAGCCTTTTTCGGACTGAAAGTCAAAATGTTGAGTGCTTGCGCTACCGGCAACCCACGGATCTGGTCAGCCACCAAACGGCCCTTTTGTGCCGAAAGATGAATCCTTTTTGCAACTGCTGTAGTCATTTTCATCATGTCCCCTATTTCTTGCCCATCACGGCTTTTTTATCACCGGTATGACCCTTGAAAGTACGTGTAAGGGAAAATTCGCCCAACTTATGGCCCACCATGTTTTCGGATATGTATACCGGAATATGCTGCTTGCCGTTGTGCACCGCTATGGTCAGGCCGACGAATTCGGGCAGCACCGTGGAACGGCGCGACCAGGTCTTCACCGGGCGCTTGTCATTGGTCGCGCGCACCGCTTCAACTTTTTTGAGCAAATGAGCGTCTACAAACGGACCTTTTTTAATCGAACGTGCCATATCTATCTACCCCTTAAGCCTTGAAGCGACGACGCACGATCATGCCGCTTGTGCGTTTGTTGCGGCGTGTGCGGAACCCCTTGGCCGGCACACCCCATGGACTGACCGGATGACGTCCGGCAGCAGTTTTACCCTCACCGCCACCATGCGGGTGGTCGACCGGATTCATCACCACACCCCGAACTGTCGGGCGGACACCGCGCCAGCGCATCGCACCGGCCTTGCCGATGGAACGCAGGCTATGCTCGGAATTACCCACCTCGCCCAGTGTCGCCTTGCAATCGATGTGCACTTTGCGGATTTCTCCGGAGCGCAAACGCAATTGCGCATAGCTACCTTCGCGAGCCAGAAGCTGCACCGAAGTACCGGCGGAACGCGCCAATTGCGCGCCTTTGCCCGGCAACATCTCGATGCAATGTATGGTCGAACCGACAGGAACGTTGCGCAATGGCAATGCATTTCCAGGCTTGATAGGCGCTTCAGAACCGCTCACCAGGGTGGCGCCGGCCGTAACGCCCTTGGGCGCGATGATGTAGCGGCGCTCGCCATCAACGTAGCACAACAATGCCAGGTTCGCGCTGCGGTTCGGATCATATTCCAGACGTTCAACTGTTGCCGGAATGCCATCCTTGTCTCGCTTGAAATCCACCATGCGGTAATGCTGCTTGTGTCCACCACCCATATGACGCGTGGTGATGTGCCCGTTATTGTTGCGGCCGGCAGTGCTATTTTGCTTTTCCAGCAATGCTGCGACAGGCTTGCCCTTGTGCAGCTCAGGATTGACAAGGCGCACGACGGCTCGCTGCCCCGGTGTTGTTGGTTTTAGTTTACGCAATGCCATGATGATTATCCTTGCTCGCTTGCAGCAAAATTGATTTCCTGGCCGGGAGCCAGACACACATACGCTTTTTTCCAGTCATTGCGCCGACCCACGAGACGGCCCATGCGCTTGACTTTGCCCTTGACGCATGCCACTTGCACGCTGTTCACGTTCACCTTGAACAACATTTCCACGGCCGCCTTTATTTCTGGCTTGGTCGCATCCGGCGCGACACGGAAGATGACTTGCTCATTCTTTTCGGCGACATGGGTCGCCTTTTCGGAAATTTGCGGCGCAAGCAATACGTTCATCAAACGTTCCTGGCTGAATGAGCTTGGCTTAATTTTTGTTGTACTCATGCGAACATCTCCTCGATTTTTGCCACGGCATCGCGTGTCACCAGCACATTGGGGAAACGCACCAGGCTGATCGGGTCGGCTTGATTGGCTTCCAGCACCAGCACGTTGGCAAGATTGCGGGATGACAGGTACAGGTTTTCATCGATGCTGTCGGTGATGATCAGCAGGCGAAATCGTTTCGTGTCCACACCCATGCCCTTGATCTTGTCCGCCAACTGTTTGGTCTTTGGCGTATTGACCGTCAGGCTGTCGATCACCATCAGGCGGTTTTCACTGACCAGTTTCGAAAGGATAGCCGCATAGCCCGCGCGATACATCTTGCGATTAACTTTTTGAGTGTAATTCTCTTCGGCTGTGTTCGGGAAAATCTTGCCGCCCCCGCGCCACAACGGGCTGGACGCCATGCCGGCACGTGCCCGGCCGGTTCCCTTTTGCGCAAATGGCTTGCGCGTGCTCTTGGCGATCTCGCTGCGGCCTTTTTGCTTGCTGTTGCCTGATCGCGCATTTGCCTGGTAGGCGGTGACGAGCTGATGAACCAGATCCTCGTTGTACTCGCGACCGAACAACTCGTCGGAGGCTTTCAGATTTTTGGTCGGCTGACCTTTATCATTGATGACTTTTAGTTCCATTACACACCCGCCTTCACTGCTGGACGCACGATGATCTTGCCGTTGATCGCGCCGGGAACAGCCCCCTTGACCAGCAGCAACTGGCGCGCGGAATCGACACGCACAACCTGCAGATTTTGCACTGTCCTTTGCACGTCACCCAGATGGCCGGTCATGCGCTTGCCCGGAAACACGCGGCCCGGATCTTGCGCCATGCCGATGGAGCCGGGCACATTATGAGACTTGGAGTTGCCGTGCGAAGCACGACCTGATTTGAAGTGGTAGCGTTTGATGGTGCCAGCGTAACCCTTGCCTTTGGATACACCCGTCACATCCACGAGTTGTCCCACCTTGAATATCTCGACAGAAACTACAGAACTTGTTTTCAGGTCTGCCAATTGCTCAGGCGATGCAGTGAATTCTTTCAGCGTGCTGCCGGCTTCCACACCCGCCTTGGCGTAATGCCCTGCGGCAGCCTTGTTGACGCGACCGGGACGACGCGCACCATGTGCCACTTGCACAGCGGTGTAGCCATCGGTATCAGCGGATTTAACCTGAGTGATACGATTGTTGGACACTTCCAGCACTGTCACCGGCAACGAAGAACCGTCATCGGCAAATACGCGGGTCATGCCAATCTTGCGACCGACAAGTCCTAAGCTCATTATATTTTCCTTTTATTTAAGGGGTTGACTACAATTGGTCAACCGATTTTTTCAATTCTGTAAAACAACTGCTGTACTACCGGATAACGATAAAACGATTACTGCAACTTGATCTCCACATCCACACCCGCAGGAAGATCCAGCTTCATCAGCGCATCCACCGTTTTGTCGGTCGGATCGACGATGTCCATCAAGCGCAGATGGGTGCGAATCTCGAACTGATCACGCGAAGTCTTGTTGACATGCGGGGAACGCAACACGTCGAATCGCTCTATCTTGGTTGGCAACGGCACCGGACCATTCACCACCGCACCGGTACGCTTGGCTGTGTCAACAATTCTCGCTGCCGACTGGTCGATCAAACGATAATCAAACGCCTTCAGGCGTATGCGGATTTTTTGACTTTGCATAATCTTCTCTTGCTGTACGCGGCAATGCCGCTAATTAAAGAACGAAATCGCGTGGCCCGGATTTATAAAGACCCAGCCCACGCGAGGGCGCGCATTGTAGTCCTACTCAATAATCTTTGCAACCACCCCGGCACCGACGGTACGGCCGCCCTCGCGGATAGCGAAACGCAGGCCCTCTTCCATCGCGATCGGCGCGATCAGGTTCACCGTGATGCTGACGTTGTCTCCCGGCATCACCATCTCGGTCCCGGCCGGTAACTCGACCGCTCCGGTCACGTCGGTGGTGCGGAAATAGAACTGCGGACGGTATCCCTGGAAGAACGGAGTGTGACGGCCACCTTCGTCCTTGCCCAATACATAGATCTCGGCGGTGAACTTGGTGTGCGGGGTGATCGAGCCCGGTTTGGCCAGTACCTGGCCGCGCTCGACTTCTTCACGCTTGGTGCCGCGCAGCAATACGCCGACGTTGTCGCCCGCCTGGCCCTGGTCCAGCAGCTTGCGGAACATTTCGACGCCGGTGCAGGTGGTCTTGAGGGTGGGCTTGATGCCGACGATCTCGAGTTCTTCGCCGACCTTGACCACGCCGCGTTCGACGCGGCCGGTCACCACGGTGCCGCGACCGGAGATCGAGAACACGTCTTCGACCGGCATCAGGAAAGCACCATCCAGCGCGCGCTTCGGCTCGGGGATGTAGCTGTCGAGCGCGTCGGCCAGACGAAAGATGGCCGGCTCGCCCAGGTCGCCCTGGTCGCCTTGCAGCGCTTTGAGCGCGGAGCCTTTGATGATGGGGATGTCGTCACCGGGGAATTCGTATTTGGAGAGCAGTTCGCGCACTTCCATCTCGACCAGTTCAAGCAGCTCTTCGTCGTCGACCATGTCGCATTTGTTCATGAACACAACGATGTAGGGCACGCCCACCTGGCGCGCCAGCAGGATGTGTTCGCGGGTCTGCGGCATCGGGCCGTCGGCGGCGGATACCACCAGGATCGCGCCGTCCATCTGCGCAGCCCCCGTGATCATGTTCTTGATGTAGTCGGCATGGCCCGGGCAGTCCACGTGGGCATAGTGGCGCTTTTCGGTCTCGTATTCGACGTGCGCGGTGTTGATCGTGATGCCGCGCGCCTTTTCTTCAGGAGCCGCGTCGATCTGGTCGTAGCCCTTGGCTTCGCCACCGAATTTCTTGGACAGCACGGTCGTGATCGCCGCCGTCAGCGTGGTCTTGCCGTGATCTACGTGGCCTATCGTGCCCACGTTCACGTGCGGTTTCGTCCGTTCAAATTTGCTCTTTGCCATGATTATTGCCCCTTGATCAAATCTAAAATTATTTCTTGTTCATAATCGCTTCAGCGATATTCTTCGGTGCCTCGGCATAATGCTTGAATTCCATCGTGTAAGTCGCGCGGCCCTGGGTTGCGGAACGCAACGCGGTGGAATAACCGAACATTTCCGCCAGCGGCACCTCGGCCTTGACCACTTTGCCTCCACCGGCCATATCGTCCATGCCCTGCACCATGCCGCGACGCGAAGACAGATCGCCCATCACCGTACCGGTATAGTCTTCCGGTGTCTCCACTTCGACTGCCATCATCGGTTCCAGCAGGACAGGACTGGCCTTGCGCATGCCATCCTTGAACGCCATCGATGCGGCCATCTTGAATGCGTTTTCGTTCGAATCCACATCGTGCGACGAACCATCGAACAGCGTGACCTTGACATCCACTACCGGGAAGCCCGCAAGCACACCGTTAGGCAGAGTTTCGCGCAATCCCTTCTCTACTGCCGGGATGAATTCGCGCGGAACCGTACCACCCTTGATCGCATCAACAAATTCAAAACCTTTGCCAGCCTCGCTTGGTTCCATCTTGAGCCAGACGTGTCCATATTGGCCACGGCCTCCGGACTGCTTGACGAACTTGCCCTCGATTTCGACCGGCTTTTTGATCGCTTCGCGGTACGCCACTTGCGGTGCACCCACATTGGCTTCCACGCCGAACTCCCGTTTCATACGGTCGACCAGAATCTCCAGATGCAATTCACCCATGCCGGAAATGATGGTCTGGCCGGATTCTTCGTCGGTGCGCACACGGAACGACGGGTCTTCCTGCGCCAGACGGTTCAGTGCGAGTCCCATCTTTTCCTGGTCTATCTTGGTCTTTGGTTCTACAGCAACATGGATCACCGGCTCCGGGAACACCATGCGCTCCAGGATGATTTCCTTGGCCGGATCGCACAAGGTATCTCCGGTGGTCGCCTCTTTCAGCCCCACCGCAGCGGCGATGTCGCCCGCATAAACTTCTTTGATCTCTTCGCGCTCATTCGCATGCATCAGCAAGATACGGCCAATACGTTCTTTTTTGCCCTTGATCGGGTTGTAGATGGTATCGCCTGATTTGAGCATGCCCGAATAGACACGAAAGAAAATCAGCTGGCCGACGAACGGGTCGGTCATGATCTTGAAAGCCAGTCCGGAAAATGGCTCGTCATCACTGGCCTTGCGCTCACCGATCGCGCCATCAGGCAGTTCTCCCTTGACCGGCGGAATGTCAGTGGGAGCGGGCAGATAGTCGATCACAGCATCCAGCATGGCCTGCACGCCCTTGTTCTTGAATGCCGAGCCACATAACATCGGCACGATTTCACTGGCGATAGTACGGATGCGCAGACATTGCTTGATATCTGCTTCGGACAAATCCCCTTCTTCGAGGTATTTGTTCATCATTTCTTCATTCGCCTCTGCCGCACTTTCCAACATCTTTTCACGCCATTCCTTGGCTTTAGCCTGCAAATCTGCCGGGATATCGCGCAATTCGAAGTTCGTGCCTTGCGTGGCCTCGTCCCAATAGATCGCTTTCATCTTCACCAGATCGATCACGCCCTCGAATTTTTCTTCGGCGCCGATCGGAATTTGGATAGGAATCGGATTGGCCTTCAAGCGGGTGCGCATCTGATCATGGACTTTGAAGAAGTTCGCTCCCTGGCGATCCATCTTGTTGACGAACGCCAAACGTGGCACGCGATATTTGTTGGCTTGCCTCCAAACGGTTTCAGATTGCGGCTGAACACCACCCACGGCGCAATACACCATGCAGGCGCCGTCCAGCACGCGCATCGAGCGCTCCACCTCGATGGTGAAGTCGACGTGGCCGGGCGTGTCAATGATGTTGATGCGGTGTTCGGGCAAGGATTTGTCCATGCCTTTCCAGAAGCAAGTGGTCGCAGCGGAAGTGATGGTAATACCGCGCTCCTGTTCCTGCTCCATCCAGTCCATGATTGCCGCGCCGTCATGGACTTCGCCGATTTTATGACTCACTCCGGTATAGAACAGAACACGCTCGGTGGTCGTGGTCTTGCCAGCGTCGATATGCGCGCTGATGCCGATATTGCGATAACGTTCAATGGGGGTTTTACGTGCCACGGTAGATGCCTAACTATATTATTTTTGGATAAAACGACGAGTTAACGCTGCTGCAGTCTGATCGGATTACCCCGATCAGAAACGGAAATGCGAGAATGCCTTGTTCGCCTCTGCCATACGGTGCACTTCTTCACGCTTTTTCACTGCGCCGCCGCGGCCTTCGGACGCGTCGATCAACTCACCGGCCAGACGCATGCCCATGGACTTTTCGCCACGTTTGCGCGCAAAATCCTTAAGCCAGCGCATCCCCAGTGCTATGCGACGGGAAGGGCGGACTTCAACCGGGACTTGATAGTTCGCTCCGCCGACCCGACGGCTCTTTACTTCAACCTGCGGTTTGACATTGGTCAATGCAAGATTGAAAACCTCGATCGGATCCTTGCTGGTCTTCTTGACGATCTGCTCCAGCGCACCATACAAAATGCGTTCGGCTACCGACTTCTTACCCGACGTCATCAATACATTGACGAACTTGGACAAATCCTGGTTGTTGAATTTTGGGTCCGGCAGAATCTCGCGTTTGGGAACTTCTCTACGTCTTGGCATAGCTACCTCGGTTTATTTTTGGCTCGAACATTAATTTAATTATGCTTTTTTGGCACGTTTCGCGCCGTACTTGGAACGGCCCTGTTTGCGATCTTTAACGCCGGCGGTGTCCAGACTGCCGCGCACCATGTGATAACGCACACCCGGCAAATCCTTTACGCGACCACCGCGCAACAGCACCACCGAGTGCTCCTGCAGATTATGGCCCTCGCCGCCGATGTAGCTGATCACCTCGAAACCGTTGGTCAAACGTACTTTGGCAACTTTGCGCAGGGCAGAGTTTGGTTTTTTCGGGGTCGTGGTATATACGCGCGTGCACACACCGCGCTTTTGCGGGGAACCCGCCAGAGCTGGCACCTTGCTCTTTTCTACGATCGCGACACGCGGCTTGCGGATCAGTTGATTAATGGTTGGCATTATCTACACACCTATAAAATTTCGTTATAAACAATCAAAAACACATCACACAAAAACACCGTCGCAGCCAGACCATTGAATGCATCCGCTGCGACGGGAAAAAAGGTTGCGAATTCTAGAGAGAAACACCGGAGGTGTCAAGCAATTCGCCCAACCCGACCTCATCTCCCTCTTGCAACTCCCGCCCTTCGGCGATATCGATACCCAGACGCTGTTTGCGCCGCGTGACGTGATACGCCAATCCGGTACCGGCCGGAATCAAACGGCCGACGATGACGTTCTCTTTCAGACCGCGCAAGTCGTCACGTTTTCCCATGATCGCCGCTTCGGTCAATACGCGCGTGGTTTCCTGGAAGGATGCGGCGGAAATGAACGAATCGGTTGACAACGATGCCTTGGTGATCCCGAGCAATACATAGTCGTATGTAGCAGGGTTCTTTCCTTCGGCCATCACACGTTCGTTTTCTATAAGCAGATCTGCGCGTTCGACTTGTTCGCCGGTGATGAAATGGGTATCGCCCACTTCTTTGATCTGAATGCGGCGCAACATCTGGCGCACGATCACCTCGATATGCTTGTCGCTGATCTTCACACCCTGCAGGCGGTAAACTTCCTGCACTTCATCGGTAATGTAACGGGCCAGTGCCGCAACACCCAGCAAGCGCAGGATGTCATGCGGGTCGGCCGGACCGTCCACGATCATTTCACCCTGGTTGACCACTTGACCATCGTGTGCCAATACATGCTTTTCCTTGGGGATCAGGAACTCGTGCGAAACGCCATCCACGTCGGTGATCACCAGACGCTGCTTGCCCTTGGTGTCTTTCCCGAAAGAAACAGTACCGGTCACCTCGGCCAATACGCCGGCATCCTTCGGCACGCGGGCTTCGAACAGCTCAGCTACGCGCGGAAGGCCTCCGGTGATATCCCGGGTCTTGCTGCTTTCCTGCGGAATACGCGCCAACACATCACCCACTCCGACCTGCTGGCCATCCTCGACGGTAATAATGGAGCCGGTCTGGAAGGTCACGCTGACCGCGGAATCAGTACCGGCCAACTTGACTTCCTTGCCCGCCTTGTCGTGCAGGCGCACCATGGGACGCACACCCTTGCTTTGAGCGGTCGTACGTTTCGGATCGATTACCACCAGCGTGGACAGACCGGTCACCTCATCGATCTGCTTGGCTACGGTTGAACCCTCTTCGATATTCTGGAAACTCACCGTACCCGCATATTCCGTGATGATAGGACGGGTATGCGGATCCCAGGTTGCCAGCACCACGCCGGCGCGCACTGCATCACCATCCTTGACCGCCAACATCGCCCCGTAAGGAAGCTTGTGGCGCTCGCGCTCGCGGCCATGATCGTCGGCAATGATCACTTCGGCACTGCGTGCCACCACAATCACCTCGCCGCGCACGGTTGTCACCACACGCATGTTGGGACTGTATTTCAGCACGCCATTCGATTTGCTTTCCACCTGACTGGCCACCACGGTACGGGAAGCCGCTCCGCCGATGTGGAAGGTGCGCATGGTCAGCTGGGTGCCCGGTTCACCGATGGACTGCGCGGCAATCACGCCAACCGCCTCACCCACGTTCACCATACCGCCGCGTCCCAGATCGCGGCCATAGCACTTGGCACACAAACCAAAGCGCGTTTCACAACTCAACGGGGTGCGCACGCGCACTTCGTCCACACCGAGTGTCTCGATGCGCTCAACCGCAGTTTCGTCCAGCAAAGCGCCCGCCAGGTAAAGCGTTTCGCCGCTTTCCGGATTGACTACATCCGCGCTGAGCACACGACCGAGAATGCGCTCACTCAATGCCTCGATGACTTCACCGCCCTCTACCATAGCTTTCATCACCGTGCCATTTGCAGTGCCGCAATCCTCCTCGATCACCACCAGATCCTGCGTTACATCCACCAGACGGCGGGTCAGATATCCGGAATTGGCCGTCTTCAATGCCGTATCGGCCAAGCCCTTACGCGCGCCGTGTGTGGAAATGAAGTACTGCAACATGTTCAATCCCTCGCGGAAATTTGCGGTGATCGGGGTTTCGATGATGGAGCCGTCCGGCTTGGCCATCAGACCGCGCATTCCGGCCAACTGGCGGATCTGCGCAGCCGAACCGCGCGCTCCGGAATCGGCCATCATGTAAATCGAGTTGAACGACTCCTGCATCACCGGTTTGCCCTTTACCATGCGCGGCTGTCCGGTCGCGCGATCGATCACCGGCTCGCTGCCCAGTTGCTCCATCATGGCCTTGGCCACCACATCGCCGGTGCGGCCCCAGATGTCCACTACCTTGTTATAACGCTCCCCGTCTGTTACCAGACCGGATGTGTACTGGGTGTAGATCTCCTTGACTTCTTTTTCGGCCGTACCGATCAATTCATTTTTCTGCAATGGCATCAGCATGTCGTCCACTGCGATCGAAATACCGGCGCGGGTCGCATAGGTGAAACCGGTGTACATCAACTTGTCTGCCATGATCACGGTGTCACGCAGCCCGCATTGGCGGAAGCTGGCATTGATCAGGCGCGATATCTCTTTCTTCTTGAGCGCTTTGTTGATCAACGCAAAAGGCAGACCCGCAGGCAACACTTCGGACAACAAGGCGCGGCCGACGGTGGTCTCATAACGGACCATCCTCTCGACCGACTGGCCCGCTTCGTCCCTTTGGATTTCCTTTAGGCGCACGACCACTTTGGCCTGCAGTTCCACCTCGCGTGTTTCATAGGCGCGTGAAACTTCGGCGATGTTGGCGAACATCGAGCCTTCGCCCAACGCACCGACCTTTTCGCGCGTCATGTAGTACAAACCCAGCACGATGTCCTGTGAAGGAACGATGATGGGTTCACCGTTCGCGGGAGAAAGCACGTTGTTGGACGCCAGCATCAGGGTGCGGCATTCCATCTGCGCTTCCAGCGACAAAGGTACGTGTACCGCCATCTGGTCACCGTCGAAGTCGGCGTTGAATGCCGAGCAGACCAGCGGATGCAACTGGATCGCCTTGCCTTCGATCAGGATCGGCTCGAATGCCTGTATGCCCAGACGGTGCAGGGTCGGAGCACGGTTCAACATCACCGGATGCTCGCGTATCACCTCTTCAAGTATGTCCCACACGATAGGCTCTTCAGATTCCACCATGCGCTTGCTGGCCTTGATGGTCGTCGCCAGTCCCATCGCCTCGAGGCGGCTGAAAATGAACGGCTTGAACAATTCCAGCGCCATCTTCTTGGGCAACCCGCATTGATGCAGCTTGAGTTGCGGACCGACCACGATCACGGACCGGCCCGAATAGTCGACGCGCTTGCCCAGCAGGTTCTGGCGGAAGCGCCCGCTCTTGCCCTTGATCATATCGGCCAGGGATTTCAACTGGCGCTTGTTCGCGCCTGTCATCGCCTTGCCGCGGCGACCGTTATCCAGCAGCGAATCCACCGCTTCCTGCAGCATGCGCTTCTCGTTGCGCACGATGATATCCGGTGCTTTCAACTCAAGCAGGCGACGCAGGCGGTTGTTGCGGTTGATCACGCGGCGATACAGATCATTCAGGTCTGAAGTCGCAAAGCGACCGCCATCCAGCGGCACCAGAGGGCGCAACTCGGGCGGCAATACCGGCAGCACCGTCATCACCATCCATTGCGGCTTGATACCTGAGGCGTTGAACGCCTCAAGTATCTTCAGGCGTTTTGCATATTTCTTGATCTTGGTCTCGGAACCGGTGGCAGCCAGATCTGCGCGTATCGTTTCGATCTCGGCGGAAACATCCAGGGTGCTCAACAAGGAGCGTATCCCTTCCGCCCCCATAGTCGCGGAAAATTCGTCACCATACTCTTCGGTCTTGGCTAGATAGTCATCTTCCGACAGCAACTGGCCGCGATTCAGCGGAGTCATGCCGGGCTCGGTCACCACGTAGGCTTCAAAATACAGCACGCGCTCGATGTCGCGCAGGGTCATGTCCAGCACCATGCCGAGACGCGACGGCAGGGATTTCAGAAACCAGATGTGCGCAACCGGGCTGGCCAGCTCGATATGGCCCATGCGCTCGCGGCGCACCTTGGACAATGTCACTTCCACGCCGCATTTTTCGCAGATCACGCCGCGGTGTTTCAGGCGTTTGTATTTTCCGCACAAACACTCGTAATCCTTGACCGGCCCGAATATTTTTGCGCAGAACAGACCGTCACGCTCCGGCTTGAAGGTTCGGTAGTTGATGGTTTCCGGCTTTTTGACTTCGCCGTAGGACCACGACCGGATCTTCTCCGGTGAAGCAAGCCCGATCTTGATCGCGTCGAACTCTTCTTTCTGTGTGACCTGCTTGAACAAATCCAATAATGATTTCATTTGAGACTCCTATTCGCCTTATGCCAGCAAAATGTGCTTCTAAAATATTCCCATACTCCCCATACGTCTGCGCGCACGGGGCTGGTCAGTGACGCATCAGATCCATGTCGATTGCCAGGGAACGGATTTCCTTGATGACCACGTTGAACGATTCCGGCATCCCGGCATCAATCTTGTGTTCGCCCTTGACGATGCTTTCATAGACCTTGGTGCGCCCGGCCACGTCGTCAGACTTGACTGTGAGCATTTCCTGCAGGGTATACGCCGCGCCGTAAGCTTCCAGTGCCCACACTTCCATCTCGCCGAAGCGCTGGCCGCCGAACTGCGCCTTGCCGCCCAACGGTTGCTGCGTGACTAATGAGTATGGCCCGGTCGAACGCGCGTGCATCTTGTCGTCAACCAAGTGGTGCAATTTCAAAATGTGCTTGTAACCGACCGTCACCTTGCGATCGAATGCCTCGCCGGTGCGCCCATCGTAAAGCGTGGTCTGGCCTGACAACGGCAGGTCAGCCAGTTCCAGCATGTACTTGATCTCTTCTTCGCTGGCACCGTCGAACACCGGCGTCGCGAATGGCACGCCCACCGTCAGGTTGCGGCACAACTCGATGATCTCGTCATCGCTGAAAGAGTCAAGATCGACGGTTTGACCATTATGGTGGTTGTAGATCTTGTTGAGGAGCCGGCGCATCTCGGTGATCTTGGCATTGGTTTGCAGCATTTCATCGATCTTTTTGCCCAGTCCCTTGGCCGCCCAGCCAAGGTGGGTTTCCAGGATCTGACCGATGTTCATCCGCGACGGCACGCCTAGCGGGTTCAACACCACATCCACCGGTGTACCATCAGCCATGTACGGCATGTCCTCTACCGGCACGATGCGCGACACCACGCCCTTGTTGCCGTGGCGACCGGCCATCTTGTCTCCCGGTTGCAAGCGGCGCTTCACCGCCACATAAACCTTGACCATCTTCTGCACACCGGCCTGCAGTTCGTCGCCCTGCGTCAGCTTCTTCTTCTTCAACTCGAACGCGGCATCGAATTCGGCGCGCTTCTGGGCCATGCCTTCCTTGACCTGTTCCATCTGTGCTGCAACGTCATCATTGGCGACGCGTATATCGAACCATTGATGAGGCTCAACGCTGTGCAGGTATTCCCTGCTCAGCTTGGTGCCTTTCGCCAGTTTTTTCGGTCCGCCGTTGGCCACCTTGTTGTGCAGCAGCTTTTCCAGGCGCGAGAACACGTCGTCTTCCACGATACGCATCTGGTCGACCAGATCCTTCTTGTAGCGGTTCAATTCGTCATCGATGATCTGCTGGGCGCGCTTGTCGCGCTGCAAACCCTCGCGTGTGAACACCTGCACATCGATCACGGTTCCGGAACTTCCGGTCGGCACGCGCAGGCTGGTATCCTTAACGTCCGAGGCTTTTTCTCCGAAGATCGCCCGCAACAGTTTCTCTTCCGGTGTCAACTGGGTCTCGCCCTTCGGCGTCACCTTGCCGACCAGCACGTCGCCCACCGCCACTTCCGCTCCGATATGCACGATGCCGCATTCGTCCAGCCTTGCAAGTTGCGCTTCGGCCAGGTTAGGGATGTCACGAGTGATCTCTTCCGCACCGAGTTTGGTGTCTCGCGCCGCAATGGTCAGTTCCTCGATGTGTATCGAGGTAAAGCGATCCTGTGCCGAAACGCGTTCGGAAATCAGAATCGAGTCCTCATAGTTGTAGCCGTTCCAAGGCATGAACGCGACCAGCATGTTCTGGCCAAGAGCCAGTTCACCCATATCGGTGGATGCACCGTCTGCCACCACGTCACCGCGGGAGATCACATCGCCCACTTTGACCAGCGGTCTCTGGTTGATATTGGTGTTCTGGTTGGAACGGGTATATTTGGTCAGATTGTAAATATCCACACCGACTTCACCGGCGGTGGTTTCTTCATCATTGACACGCACCACGATGCGGGCTGCGTCGACATAATCGATGCGTCCGCCGCGCCATGCCTGTACGGTCGTGCCGGAGTCTACAGCCACGGTACGCTCCAGTCCGGTTCCCACCAGCGGTTTTTCCGCACGCAAGCATGGTACGGCTTGCCGTTGCATGTTCGCACCCATCAAAGCACGGTTGGCATCGTCATGTTCCAGGAACGGGATCAGCGATGCAGCCACCGAAACCACCTGTGAAGGCGATACGTCCATGTATTCCATCTGATCCGGTGCGGACAGCACAAATTCGTTGTGATGGCGCGCCGACACGATATCGTTGGTAAAGTGGCCTCGCTTGTCGAGCTCGGCGTTCGCCTGCGCGATGGTGTATTTGCCTTCCTCGATCGCCGACAAGTAGTCGACTTCGTCAGACACCTTGCTCTTGGACACCTTGCGGTACGGCGTTTCGATGAAGCCGTACTCGTTGGTGCGCGCATACAACGCCAGCGAGTTGATCAGGCCGATGTTCGGGCCTTCCGGTGTTTCAATCGGGCACACGCGGCCATAGTGGGTCGGATGCACGTCGCGCACCTCGAATCCGGCGCGTTCTCGGGTCAGTCCGCCGGGTCCCAGTGCGGAAATTCGGCGCTTGTGGGTGATCTCGGACAAAGGATTGGTTTGATCCATGAACTGCGACAACTGGCTGGAACCGAAGAATTCCTTGACCGCAGCCGAGATCGGCTTGGCATTGATCAGGTCATGCGGCATCAGGTTGTCGGTTTCGGCCTGCCCGAGACGTTCCTTGACCGCGCGTTCCACTCGCGCAAGACCGGCACGGAACTGGTTTTCCGCCAATTCGCCCACCGCACGCACACGGCGATTGCCGAGATGGTCGATGTCGTCTATCTCGCCATGCCCGTTGCGCAGGTCGACGAGGATCTTGACCACTTCGACGATGTCTTCGTTGGACAGGATCGATGGGCCGGTCAGTTCTTCGCGTCCGACCCTGCGATTGAATTTCATGCGGCCGACAGCGGACAGATCATAGCGTTCCTCGTTGAAGAACAAGCCATTGAACAGGTTTTCCACTGCATCTTCGGTGGGCGGTTCTCCGGGACGCATCATGCGGTAGATCGCCACGCGCGCCGTCCATTGATCGGTGGTTTCATCTGTGCGCAGGGTTTGCGAAATGAACGCTCCATGATCCAGATCATTGGTGTACAGGGTATTGATCTTCTTGATTCCGGCTGCAAGCAGACTTTGCAGCAACGCTTCCGTGATCTCATCATTGGCGTTGGCGATGATCTCGCCGCTATCAGTGTCCACGATGTTGGTGGCAAGGACGCGCCCGATCAGAAAATCTTCGGTGACATCCAGCTTGTCGATGCCGGCTTCCTGCATTTCTCTGATATGGCGCACGGTGATGCGCTTGTCCTTGGCCACGATGAGCTTGCCGGATTTGCCCAATATGTCGAAGCGGGCGGTGTCGCCGCGCAGACGCTCGGGCACCACCTCGAACTGTATGCCCTTCTTGCCCAGATGAAACGCGTCGAACTCAAAGAACATCTTGAGCATGTCTTCATTGCTGTAACCCAGCGAGCGCAACAGGATGGTGACCGGCATCTTGCGACGGCGGTCGATACGGAAGTACACATAGTCCTTCGCGTCGAATTCGAAGTCCAGCCATGAGCCGCGGTACGGAATGATGCGCGCGGAAAACAGCAGCTTGCCGGAGGAATGGGTCTTGCCGCGATCATGCTCGAAGAACACGCCCGGCGAACGGTGCAGTTGCGAAACGATGACGCGCTCGGTGCCGTTGATCACAAACGAACCGGTGTGCGTCATCAGCGGGATCTCTCCCATGTACACTTCCTGCTCCTTCACTTCCTTGACCGTCGGCTTGGATGCCTCCTTGTCCATGATGGTCAGGCGCACCCGGGCACGCAACGGGGATGCATAGGTCAGGCCGCGTTGCCGGCATTCCTTCACATCGAACGGAGGCATGCCCAACTGGTAGCTGACAAAATCGAGACGCGCATTCCTGGAATGGCTGTGAATCGGAAATATGCCATTGAAGGCAGCCTGCAAACCACTGTTCTTTCGCTGTTCCGGCGGAGTGTACGCCTGCAAAAAAGCGGCAAAAGACTCCAGTTGGGTGGACAGCAAAAATGGAACCGGCAAAGCTCCGACTCGCTTTGCAAAACTTTTACGGATACGTTTTTTTTCGGTAAAAGAGTAGTTCATATAATCTCCACTTTGAGGGGAAAACAAAATTCGCTGGCATTTGCCTTGCGGCAAAACGCCTGCTTGAGTCTCTACAGAACTGGCAAAACTCGGGGTTATGCCAGAGCCAAAAGACAGGGGACAGGAAACATTTATCGCATCCTGGCCGCTGTCTTCTTAAAGCGGCAAAAGGCTGACGGTAAACCGCCAGCCTTTTCGCACCATAGAACCTTACTTGATTTCAGCAACCGCGCCGGCTTCCACCAACTGCTTCAGTGCAGCATCGGCATCGGCCTTAGAAACACCTTCCTTGATGTTCTTGGGTGCGCCATCAACCAGATCCTTGGCTTCTTTTAAGCCTAGACCGGTAATGGTGCGAACCGCCTTGATCGTGTTTACTTTGTTGTCACCGGCACCTTTGAGCACCACGGTGAATTCGGTTTGTTCAGCGGCAGCAGCGCCGCCGGCAGCTGCACCTGCGGCAGGTCCGGCTACGGCAACTGCAGCGGCAGACACACCGAATTTTTCTTCCATTTGCTTGATCAGATCGGACAATTCCAGCACCGTCATCTTTGCAATTGCATCCATCACTTCAACATTAGTTGCAGTCATATTGTTCTCCTGTTCGTTAATTCAATGTTCAGTTAATTCAAAAAAATCAAGCAGCAGTCGCGGCTTCCTGCTTGTCGCGGATCGCGGCCAGCGTGCGGACAAATTTTGCGGTCGTCGCATTCATGGTCGCCATCAGACGGGCAATCAACTCCTCGCGGCTCGGTGTAGCGGCCAACACGGCGACCTGTTCCGCGGACATCAGGGAACCACTCATCGCACCGGCTTTGATCACCAGCTTGTCATTGGTCTTGGCAAAGTCAAATACCACTTTTGCCGCAGCAACCGCATCGGCACTCATGCTGTACACAAGTGGACCGACCATTTTTTCAGCCAGTGCTTCAAAAGGCGTTCCCTGTACCGCGCGTTTTGCCAAAGTGTTTTTCAACACATGAAAATACACCCCGGACTTGCGCGCATTCGCACGCAGCGTTGTGATGTCTGCGACCTGTATACCGCGGTATTCAGCCAAGACGATAGTTTGAGCCTGCGCCACCTGTGCACTGACCTCAGCTACCACTGCTTGCTTTTGTTGCAGATTGAGACTCAAGTAATCCTCCAGTTTCCGGAATGCACTCGCGCACATCCCATCGTTTAAAACAGCGACCATGAGTCAGGAGAACAATCATTCCTGCTCGCGGGCACACCATCTGCGTGGGCCGCCAGATCTCCGATAAACAGGACTTCCGGCAATTAAGTCTCCGGCCAACAGCGCCTTAGACACCTACGGTCTCGGATGCTGCTAGCACGCCAGCATTCCAAAACAAATGTCGGCGAGACATGATCTCGCCAACAAATTCCATTCAAAACAATTTAAATCAGCCTGCCGCCAGGCTTGCCTGCTCCACGCGTATCCCCGCCCCCATCGTGCTGGAAAGCGATACCTTCTTCAGGTACACGCCTTTGGATGCAGCCGGTTTGGCTTTGTTCAATGCATCGACCAATGCCAGCATGTTCTCGCGCAAAGCTTCCGGCGCGAATGAAGCGCGTCCGATGGTACATTGCACGATACCGTTCTTGTCGGTGCGATATTGCACCTGGCCGGCCTTCGAGTTTTTCACTGCACCCGCAACATCGGCCGATACAGTGCCCACTTTGGGATTAGGCATCAATCCGCGCGGACCGAGGATCTGACCCAACTGGCCGACCAGACGCATCGCGTCCGGGCTGGCGATCAGCACGTCAAAGTTCAGATTGCCTCCCTTGATGGACTCGGCCAGGTCTTCAAAACCCACGATGTCCGCCCCGGCAGCCTTTGCTTCTTCCGCCTTTGCACCCTGGGCGAATACCGCAACGCGCACCGTCTTGCCGGTGCCCTTGGGCAGCACGACAGAGCCGCGCACCAATTGGTCGGACTTCTTCGCATCAATGCCGAGATTGATCGCAACGTCGATGGATTCATCGAACTTGGCAACGGCAATTTCCTTTACCAGCTTCAGCGCATCGTTCAGGGGATATTGCTTGTTGCGATCGACCTTGGCGGCAATCGCTTTATATCGTTTGGACATGTTATACGCCCTCCACGGTAATGCCCATGCTGCGGGCACTGCCAGCTATGGTGCGCACCGCCGCATCCATGTCTGCAGCAGTCAGGTCGGGCATCTTGGTTGTCGCGATCTGTTCCGCCTGCTTGCGGGTCAGCTTGCCGACCTTGTCGGTGTGCGGCGTCTTGCTGCCCTTTTCCACATTGGCTGCCTTCTTGATCAGAATGCTCGCCGGCGGGGTTTTCATGATGAAAGTGAAACTCTTGTCCGCGAAAGCGGTGATCACCACCGGAATCGGCAAACCTGGCTCCACGCCTTGGGTTTGCGCGTTGAACGCCTTGCAGAACTCCATGATGTTCAGGCCACGCTGACCCAAAGCGGGCCCTATCGGCGGGCTTGGGTTTGCCTTACCTGCAGGCACTTGCAGCTTGATGTAACCTACGATTTTCTTTGCCACGTTACTACTCCTTGTCAGTGGGTTAAACGCATACTGCTCGCTACTCCAGCACGCTCCCCGTTAAAAACAACTACCGCACTTAGCTGTCAGTCCAGAGTTTGTTTACCCTGTCCTGCTTTCTCAGGCCTTTTCAACTTGGCCGAAATCCAACTCTACCGGTGTCGAGCGACCAAAGATGGTCACCGCCACACGGATCTTGTTCTTGTCGTAATTCACATCCTCGACCGAACCGTTGAAGTCCGTGAACGGGCCTTCCTTGACGCGAACCAACTCACCCACCTCGAAGAGCACCTTGGGCCTCGGTTTTTCAACTCCCGCCTGCATCTGCTGCATGATGTTCTGCACTTCTTTTGCGGTGATCGGCGTAGGTTTCATCGCCGACCCGCCCAGAAAACCCGTAACCTTGGGCGTACTTTTCACCAAGTGCCAGGTATCATCGGTCATTTCCATTTCCACCAATACATAACCGGGGAAGAACTTGCGTTCGGAGATACTTTTTTGTCCAGATTTCAATTCCACCACTTCTTCGACCGGGACCAGAATCTGACCGAATTTATCCTGCATGCCCTCGCGCTGGATGCGCTCGGTCAATGCACGCTGCACGCTTTTCTCAAACTGAGAGTACGTATGAACAACATACCAATGCATGGTCATCAGTCGCCCCGCCCCATCATCTTGTTTACTATGACCATCAAACTCGCATCCACCGCCCACAGAAACAGCGCCATGGTGACCGCAAACGCGATCACAATACCGGTTGTTTGAAGTGTTTCTTTGCGCGTCGGCCAAACCACACGCTTCGCCTCGGCAACAGAATCACGGCCAAAGGCAAAAAAGCGCTTGCCCGGCTCGCTGGTCCAAGCCACACCCGCCGCCAACAGCAAGCCGGCCAGCACCGAAGCCAGCTTCACCACTGCGGGGCTTTGCTGCAGGTTGTAATAACCTGCAATGCCCGCCGACGCCACCAAAAAGGCTATGAACAACTTAATTTTGTCTGCCATGCGCAATCATTCCGATAAATTGTTACTTGCCTTTTCTGGCAGGCCAGGAGGGTCTCGAACCCCCAACCCTCGGTTTTGGAGACCGATACTCTACCAATTGAGCTACTGGCCTAATAATCAGTATAAAAAGCAAGATACAAGTCGCCAGATACAGGTTTCCTATCGCTACTTGAATCTTGCCGCTTAACCGTTCTACTCGATAATCTTTGCAACCACCCCGGCACCGACGGTACGGCCGCCCTCGCGGATAGCGAAACGCAGGCCCTCTTCCATCGCGATCGGCGCGATCAGGTTCACCGTGATGCTGACGTTGTCTCCCGGCATCACCATCTCGGTCCCGGCCGGTAACTCGACCGCTCCGGTCACGTCGGTGGTGCGGAAATAGAACTGCGGACGGTATCCCTGGAAGAACGGAGTGTGACGGCCACCTTCGTCCTTGCCCAATACATAGATCTCGGCGGTGAACTTGGTGTGCGGGGTGATCGAGCCCGGTTTGGCCAGTACCTGGCCGCGCTCGACTTCTTCACGCTTGGTGCCGCGCAGCAATACGCCGACGTTGTCGCCCGCCTGGCCCTGGTCCAGCAGCTTGCGGAACATTTCGACGCCGGTGCAGGTGGTCTTGAGGGTGGGCTTGATGCCGACGATCTCGAGTTCTTCGCCGACCTTGACCACGCCGCGTTCGACGCGGCCGGTCACCACGGTGCCGCGACCGGAGATCGAGAACACGTCTTCGACCGGCATCAGGAAAGCACCATCCAGCGCGCGCTTCGGCTCGGGGATGTAGCTGTCGAGCGCGTCGGCCAGACGAAAGATGGCCGGCTCGCCCAGGTCGCCCTGGTCGCCTTGCAGCGCTTTGAGCGCGGAGCCTTTGATGATGGGGATGTCGTCACCGGGGAATTCGTATTTGGAGAGCAGTTCGCGCACTTCCATCTCGACCAGTTCAAGCAGCTCTTCGTCGTCGACCATGTCGCATTTGTTCATGAACACAACGATGTAGGGCACGCCCACCTGGCGCGCCAGCAGGATGTGTTCGCGGGTCTGCGGCATCGGGCCGTCGGCGGCGGATACCACCAGGATCGCGCCGTCCATCTGCGCAGCCCCCGTGATCATGTTCTTGATGTAGTCGGCATGGCCCGGGCAGTCCACGTGGGCATAGTGGCGCTTTTCGGTCTCGTATTCGACGTGCGCGGTGTTGATCGTGATGCCGCGCGCCTTTTCTTCAGGAGCCGCGTCGATCTGGTCGTAGCCCTTGGCTTCGCCACCGAATTTCTTGGACAGCACGGTCGTGATCGCCGCCGTCAGCGTGGTCTTGCCGTGATCTACGTGGCCTATCGTGCCCACGTTCACGTGCGGTTTCGTCCGTTCAAATTTGCTCTTTGCCATGATTTTTCCTTATCAATGTCAAACGTTAATAATAAAAACTTAAGTCCAAAATATTTAAATACAAGATGCTGCGCAAAATTCCTGGTGCCCATGGCGAGAATCGGACTCGCGACCTCTCCCTTACCAAGGGAGTGCTCTACCACTGAGCCACATGGGCAAGCCCGCAAACTAAAACCAACACCAAACTGGAGCGGGTGAAGGGAATCGAACCCTCGTCGTAAGTTTGGAAAACTTCTGCTCTACCATTGAGCTACACCCGCAGTGCCCCAACCAACAACAGGCCTCCAACACAACGCCCGACCAACTATCCATACAATACAAAAACCGAATCACGATTGGTGGAGGGGGAAGGATTCGAACCTTCGAAGGCAGAACCGTCAGATTTACAGTCTGATCCCTTTGACCGCTCGGGAACCCCTCCAAACAGAACCCGCGATTATGCCAACCGGTAATATGGATGTCAAACCGAATCGCTTACTTCAACGGGCAATGACCCGATATATGCAGGGCATGTCACCTAAACATGCAGCTTAATGCCTGTCGAATGGACTATTGCAGGGAATTCCGGACCATTGCGGTATTGCAAAAGCCTGTTATGGCTATCGATTTTTTGAATATTCGCATTTCATATCCCCATATTGGTCGAACTTGCGGATAATTTGCCTGCCATATATCACAGTCCGACCATCGTTACGGAGGCCGCTTGGAAATCACCTGCTACCGCGATTCTGAATTACTGCGCGAGCCGCTCTTTCTGCCCGCGACGGTCTATAACACTGCTTATTTGTTGCTGGAACACAGCAAGGAGGGCGTGGTGTTTGTTCCGATACGCAGCATGCAATATCTCGCGGTGATAGATTTCGAAGAAATCATTTTTCTTGATAGCGAAAATAAAAGTTGGGTCGCGATCGCGTGGCAAAATTTTCGCCCCCAGCAACGCAACGCCTTGGCTGAGCCGGTGCCTTACCAAGCCGTGTATTACACCCCGGATGCCAAAGAAACCATGAAGCGACTGCTGGTTGAGTTTCCTCCGGCGATCAAGGCACTGGCCGCAAAAGAAACTCCAACAACCGCGGCAGCTAGCATCATCAAACTTGACCGAAATCGTTCCAGCGATTAATCGTCATCGCCCAATTCGGGATCCCATCCGTTTGCTTTGGCATACGCAATCGCCTCCTGGTGGATACGCATATAACGTTGCAGCAATTCTTTAGGCAAGCGGCTGGGCAGGTGCCCGTATTTCTCCCATTCGGCGTAGATTTTTTCGTACAGAACTTGCATTTGCCCGGCATTCCAGCCCTTGCAATCTTCATCGTCGGGAATCAGTCCGAACACCCAGCCATCCTTGACGATCTGCCCCAGATTGGTCATGCCGCCATTCTCGTCTTCATGCAAGCCTGCATATCGCTGTTCCATCTGCAATTACCGTGTAAGTCCTGCGTACAACAACGGCAGTTTCTCGGGCAGCCGTGCCACCTGATCCACTACCATATAATTTTTTGCGCCGAAGATGCGCGACACATATTGGTCTGCGCGCGGATCCAAGCTCATGCAATAGGTTAACACGCCAGTACGTCCGGCTTCTTCAACGGCTTTTTTTGCGTCATAACGCAGATACTGCGGGTCGCGCACATCCACGTCCGCCGGCTCTCCGTCGGTGATCACCAGCAACAATTTTTTCGCCGAGCGCTGATGCTTCAGGTAATGGGTGGCATGGCGTATCGCCGCTCCCATGCGCGTGGATAACTGCCCGGTCATGCCCGCCAAACGCGCTTTGGGCACCTCGTTGTATGACTGGTCGAAGTCCTTGAAGCGATGATATTCGACATCATGCCTCCCATCGGAACAGAAGCCATGGACGGCAAACGGATCACCCACTTTGTTGATCGCATCCGCCAGCAACACGGTGGCCTGGCGTGTCAGATCGAGCACCGTGTGTTCTTGCCCGGCCACCCTGTCGTTGGTGGATTCGGACAGATCGAGCAGCACCAGCACCGAGATGTCGCGGATCTTGCGCACGCTACGCATCATGATGCGGGTGTCGGGTTGCATGCCCATGCGCATGTCTATGCTGCTCGCGATCGCCGCGTTGATGTCCAGCTCATCGCCGTCCTCCAGCTTGCGGATGCGCGTCACACCTTGCGGCTGCATCGCATCCAACAGGAATTTCATTTGCGCGATGATGCGTTTGTGCTGTGCGGCGATCTCATCGATGATCTGCAGATCTCCCGACTTGGGACGCTTTTCCAATACAGTTGTCCAGCTCGGCCTTTCCAACTGGATCTGATAATCCCACTCGGAATAATGGAATGGATCGGAGATCGGCTCCTTGCCTTCCATCTCGTTGTACGACTTGCCCATATCCTCATACGGGCGCAACTCGGTTGCCAACACCCAGACCTCTTGCGCATCGTCTCCCGCCAGTTCGCAGTCGATCTCATTGACCATTTCCATCACGTTGACATACTTGCGTACCTGCTGCACAGTTTCGTAACCCGCAGAGGCGGCCTGATCGAAATCGAATTCTTCAAACTCCCAGAAGTAACGGTTGTCGTCACGATAAGGCGCGGTCAATTCGTCCGTGCGCGGATTGAAGGAAATGCCCTTGTCCTTCAATTTGTGCGCCAGTTGCACGCCGATTTCCCACGATACCTGGTTATCCTGCAAACGATTCCCTGCTGCTGCGAACAGTGCCCGTCCCTCAGCTATCCATGCATCCGAGTCCGCATAATTCTGGTCCAGCAGCGCGCGCGCCAAACGATTGAGGTAATCACCGACTGTCGTTGCTTGAGACGCCGGAACGGTGTGGAACTTCGCCCACAATTGACGCAGACCGGGAAAGCGGCGGAAAGTCAGGGTTTCGACGCGCGCATCTTCGATCACCGCAATGACTGCCATCTGCAGCGGATTGAGCGACTCGGCCGATATTGGTGTGTGAGTTTCGACCAGATGTGCCGCGCAGTGCGCAGCTGCAGCGCGATACAGCTCGACTCCGGAGATGCCCTCGAAATCATCGTACGCATCTGGAAGATGCAACAGATAGCCCTCGATAAATGGCTTATAACCTTCGCGCGTTTCAAAATCGCCTGACGTGGGACGCAGGAAGAAATCGCGTCCCCACAAGGCGCGCAAATACATGTTGATGCGCCTTTGCACATCCACGAACAGCGTGCCTTTGCGCTCCTTTTGCAAAATAGCCTGCGACTCTTTAGAGTTCAGGCCGAAGTAGTTGATCTGCTCTTCGTAGTTGGTGCGATGCGCGTGTGCGCCCCACATCGCCCAGCGGCGCAAACCGCCCAGCGTTAGCTGGGCAAGCAGCACATCCAGCTTGTCGAGCATCGGACGCACGCCGCGCGGCGCGCGCGAAACCAGCGAATCTATGAACTGCAAATAGTTGAGAAACAACTGCGCATCGCCCAGGCGGCGTGCGGCAGTGGTCGAAGTGGCCAGGATCAATTCGATGACCGAACCGGAAGTCTTGGAGGTAAGATTCATCGCCGTCTGCGCCAGATCGACGATGACTTCTTCGCCGATCTCCTTGCTCACATGCGGCGCTTCTTCCAGCCAGGCAATGACCAAACCGACACCACGTCCCAACTGGTTGATCGCCGAAGCTGCCTTCAGATAGTTATCAAGCCCGCGCGCGGAGAACGCCTTGGTGGCTTCCACCCAGGACGAATGCAGCACCTGCATGACCTCCGACGGCAGGCCTTCCAGCAATTCCTGATAATCTTCTAGCTTGACCGACATGGAAGAAAAGTATTATTTTTCGCTGAAGAAAGTCGTCACGGCGGCATCCAATGCATCGCGCATATCCGGGTCGTCGGTGATCGGTCGTACCAGCGCCACGCGGCAAGCAGGCAATGGTTTCACACCCTTGGCGATCAGCGAGCCTGCGTAAACCAGCATACGCGTGGAGATGCCCTCGTCCAGTCCGTGGCCTTTCAGATTGCGCGCACGCTCTGCGATGTTCACCAGCTTGCCGGCGATTTCCGCCGAAATGCCGGTTTCATGCGCGACGATCTCGGTTTCGGTCTGGTGTTCCGGATAGTTGAAATCCAGCCCGCCGAAACGTTGCTTGGTGGACTGTTTCAGATCTTTCATCAGGCTCTGGTAGCCCGGGTTGTAGGAGATCACCAGATGAAAATCGGGATGCGCGTGCAGCAGCTCACCCTTCTTTTCCAGCGGCAGCACGCGGCGATTATCGGTGAGCGGATGGATCACCACGGTGGTGTCCTGTCGCGCCTCCACCACTTCATCCAGGTAGCAGATCGCACCGTATCGCGCGGCGATCGCCAGCGGACCATCCTGCCAACGCGTTCCGTTGGCATCAAGCAAAAATCGCCCAACCAGATCGGAAGCGGTCATGTCTTCGTTGCACGCCACGGTGATCAATGGCCTGTCCAGCTTGTGTGCCATGTATTCCACGAAACGCGTCTTGCCGCAGCCGGTCGGCCCTTTCAGCATCATCGGCATGCGCACGGAATAGGCCGCCTCGAACAACTCCACTTCGTCCCCAACGGTTCGGTAGTAGGGTTGTTTGGCCACACGATACTGTTCGATTACATTACTCATGGTTCGCTCCGTTCAATGATAACTTTGGACACAATGGCAAAATCGGTTTTTGCCATTGTGTCCAGGAAATGCTCCAAACAAAAAACCCTCGCCGTCTTGGCGACAACGAGGGTTTCCCGATTCAAGTAAGCTTGTTAAACCGTCTTGCCGCGAAAGATCACCATGGCTGCGCCCTGGCTTTGCTTGAAGTTGTCATAGCCGACCAGGCGAACATGATTATTCGGATTGGCTTTGTGGCAAGCTTCAGCCTCTGCAATGACCTTGTTCACGTCGGTTTCGCCAAACATCGGCAATTTCCACATATACCAGTAGTTGTCCATCAGATGTTCCGGCTCGGTATGCTCGATCGCCGGGTTCCATCCCTTGGAGATCAGGTATTGGACCTGTTTTTTGATGTCATCCGCATCCATCGCCGGCAAATAGGAGAAAGTCTCGAATTTGCGGCTGGACGGGTCAGACAGGCGGGATTTGTAATCTTGCATTTCGCTCATTTCATTTTCCTTTGTAGATAGTCTGTTGATCGAGTCACGGCGCGTTTGTGACGCGCCGCGAATTCAATGATTACTTATGGGCCACGTCCAGCTTGTCCACGGTGTCGAATTCGAACTTGATCTCTTTCCATGTTTCCATCGCGATCTTGAGTTCCGGACTGCTCTTGGCGGCATTGGTCAGGATTTCCTTGCCTTCCTTCTCCAACTGACGACCCTCGTTACGCGCCTCAACGCATGCTTCCAGTGCCACACGGTTGGCCGCTGCGCCGGCCGCGTTGCCCCATGGGTGACCCAAGGTACCGCCACCGAACTGCAATACGGAGTCGTCGCCGAAGATGTTCACCAGTGCCGGCATGTGCCAAACGTGGATACCGCCGGATGCAACCGGGATCACGCCGGGCATTGAACCCCAGTCCTGATCGAAGAACAGGCCGCGTGAACGGTCTTCCTTGATGAATTCGTCACGCATCGTGTCGATCCAGCCCAATGTCGATGCGCGATCGCCTTCCAGTTTGCCCACCACGGTACCGGAGTGCAGATGGTCGCCACCGGACAGACGCAGCACCTTGGTCAGCACGCGGAAGTGGATACCATGGTGCGGGTTGCGGTCGAGCACAGCGTGCATCGCGCGGTGGATATGCAACAGCATGCCGTTGTTGCGACACCAGTTGGCCAAGCCTGTGTTGGCCGTCAAACCGCCAGTCAGGTAGTCGTGCATGATGATAGGCGAACCGATCTCTTTCGCATATTCGGCACGCTTGTACATTTCTTCCGGAGTCGGTGCGGTCACGTTCAGGTAGTGGCCCTTGCGCTCGCCGGTTTCGCGTTCCGCTTTTTCAATCGCTTCCTGCACGAAGTCGAAACGTGCACGCCAACGCATGAACGGCTGGCTGTTGACGTTCTCGTCGTCCTTGGTGAAATCCAGACCGCCGCGCAGGCACTCGTACACTGCACGACCGTAGTTCTTCGCGGACAGTCCCAGCTTGGGCTTGATCGTGCAACCCAGCAACGGACGGCCATACTTGTTCATGATGTCGCGTTCGACCTGGATACCTTGTGGTGGACCACCGCAGGTCATGATGTAAGCGATAGGGAAACGGATGTCTTCCAGGCGCAATGCGCGCAAGGCCTTGAAGCCGAACACGTTGCCAACCAGCGAGGTCAGCACGTTAACCATCGAACCTTCTTCGAACAGGTCGATCGGGTATGCCACAAATGCATAAAAGCAGGTATCGTCGCCGGGCACGTCTTCGATACGATAGGCACGGCCTTTGTAGTAATCCAGATCGGTCAGCAAGTCGGTCCACACCGTGGTCCAGGTTCCTGTCGAGGATTCAGCTGCCACCGCAGCCGCTATTTCTTCACGATCCACGCCGGCTTGTGGAGTGATCTTGAAGCACGCCAGGATGTCAGTATCCTTAGGTGTGTACTCGGGCATCCAGTAAGTTTGCCGGTATTCTTTGACACCGGCGCTGTATTTCTTCACTGCCATGATTAAACTCCCTTATAAAAAATGCGGCGCAACGCGACGCGGTTAGAACACAAGCTGAATTGAATGGAAAGCATCTTAGCCCTTGCGATATATAAGCACAATTCAATTGTTTTGATAGTTATGATAAGATTTTACTTATGCATTTATCTCAGGGCGGAACAAGATGCTACACCTAACCTTACGACAATTACAGGTATTTCAATCCGCCGCGACCAACCTCAACTTCTCTCTGGCGGCTAAACAGCTCTTTCTTTCACAGCCTGCCGTGTCTATGCAGATCAAGCAGTTGGAGGAAAGTATCGGCCTGCCTTTGTTCGAACAGATGGGCAAGAAAATCTTTCTGACCGAAGCCGGCCGAGAACTGTTCCACTACAGCCGCAACATCACCCAGCAGCTTGCCGAGATGGAGGCGGTTTTCGATGAGATGAAAGGCCTCGGGCACGGCAAGCTGACCCTTTCTGTGGTCAACACGGCCAACTACTTCACCCCGCAATTGCTGGCCAAGTTTTGCCACCGTTATCCCAATATCAATGTGATCCTGCAAGTCGCCAATCGCGATGCCGTCCTGAAACAACTTGCCGATAACAGCACCGACCTGGCCATCCTGGGTCAACCGCCGGATGGCTTGGATATCTCTGCCGAGTCATTCCTGGACAACCCGCTCGTGGTGATAGCCGCACCGGATCACCCGCTGGCAAAACTCAAACGAATCAAGTTCGACAAGCTCTCTGATCAAACCTTCCTGTCAAGGGAACAGGGCTCAGGAACACGCAGCGCGATGGAGCGCGTGTTCGCGCAGCACAAGATCCAGCCGCATATCAGTATGGAAATGGAAACCAACGAGGCGATCAAACAAGCTGTTCAGGCCGGCATGGGGTTGGGCATCTTGTCGCTGCACAGCATCGAGCTGGAACTGGAAACGAAACGGCTTGCAATGCTCAATGTCGAAGACTTCCCGCTAATGCGCAGTTGGTTTATCGCACATCGCAGCCATAAGAGGCTTTCCGGCGCGGCGTTGGCATTCAAGGATTTTCTGCTGAACGAAGCGAAGAAAATAATATCGGCACATTGATGCAGCCTGCGCAAACCAGAACGGCTGCACGCACAGTGGAGCAGGTTATTGCCGATGACAGGTCGAACACAAGGCGCTACCCACATTTGGGATGCGCAAATACGAACTATTGCGCGTATAACCCGAAACCTGATTGTCTCCATGCTCCATATGGCATGAAGCGCATTCAACAGTCGCGCGGACATCTGATCCGTATAGTCGAATTTCATCTGCATCCAGCCGGCCATTTCCGTTTCTGTCAAAGAATGCGACATCGCCGCTCTGGCCTGTTGGAAGATTAAAAATCCGGTAGGCAGCTGTACCGAGAGGGTAGCTGACTCCGACCACATGATGGGAGATAGGATTGTCATAGATATAGCTGAAATCCCTGGCGCCCCCTTCCCCGTTGGGCCCATGGCAGTGGCGGCAGTTTTCGCTTTGAACATGCATTTTTTGCGCAGAACCAACTTGCACACATCCGAAAATGGATACGTTAAGCAGCATGACCGCGAATATCGCTAGCGACAATCTTTTTGTTCCCGGCTTCAGTTTTGTCATCTTCATTCTCCCCTGACGAGAGTTCGCAGCGATCGACAACGCTGACACTATACCCTTATAAAATCTGCGCCGCCTCCGCAAATGTCAGGCGGGGGCTGCGGGGAAACAGCTTTGAAGCGTCGCCGTAGCCCAGATTAACCAGGAAATTGGATTTGATCTTGCCATCCGGAAAGAATTCCTTGTCCAATTTTGCGTTATCAAAACCGGACATCGGCCCTGCATCCAAACCAATCGCTCGTGCCGCGATGATCAGATAGGCACCCTGCAGACTGCCGTTGCGGAATGCCGTGATGTCGATCAATGGCTGGTTTCCGGCGAACCACGAACGCGCGTCGGTATGCGGGAACAGCTGCGGCAGTTTTTCGTAAAACTCTGTATCGTACGCGATGATGGCGGTCACCGGCGCGGTGCGGATCTTTTCCATGTTGCCTTCTGAAGCAGCTGACAGCAAACGCTGCTTCGCTGCCGCGCTGCGCACGAACACTATACGCGCCGGACTTGAATTGCCGCTGGTCGGGCCCCATTTCATCAAATCGTAAATTTCCTGAAGTTGCGCATCACTGACCGGCTTGTCCAACCAGACACTGTGTGTGCGCGCTTCGCGAAAAACAAGGTCAAGGCTGCGATCGTCAAGTTGCATGGAATTTCTCCTATATTGAATTAAACTAGTCTACTCCAGTAACAAACCATCGTCCAAAAAGGAACGGCAGAATTGAATCCATTATTCGTTGCAGCGATCTACAAGTTCGTGAAACTGGCCGATTGCGCGGCCCTGCGTGAGTCCTTGCTGGCGCAGTGCGATGCGCTGGGCATCAGCGGCACGCTGTTGCTCGCGGAAGAAGGCATCAACGGCACGATCGCCGGCACGCGTTCCGGCATCGATGCGATATTGGCCTATCTGCGCAGCGACCCGCGCCTCGCGGACCTGGAGCACAAGGAATCCTCCGCCGACCATCCTCCGTTCTACCGCATGAAGGTCAAGCTGAAAAAGGAGATCGTGACCATGGGCGTGCCTGGCATCGACCCGACCGAACGGGTCGGCCAATACGTCAAGCCGGAAGACTGGAACGCGCTGATCAGCGACCCCGATGTGTTGCTGATCGACACGCGCAACGATTACGAAGTGGAGGTCGGCACCTTCAAGGGCGCGGTCGATCCGCGCATCACCACCTTCCGCGAATTTCCCGACTACGTCAAAAAAAATCTCAACCCGAACAAGAAACCGCGTGTCGCGATGTTCTGCACCGGCGGCATACGCTGCGAAAAGGCCTCGGCGTATATGCTGCAGCAGGGCTTCCCCGAGGTCTATCACCTGCAGGGCGGGATACTGAAATATCTGGAAAATGTGCCGACGGAGGAAAGCCTGTGGCAGGGCGAGTGCTTCGTGTTCGACCAGCGCGTCGCGGTCGGGCAAGGGCTGGCACAGGGACATTACGAACTGTGTTACGGCTGCTCGCGCCCGATCACAGCTGAAGAAAAAGCCTCACCGAAATATCAGGCCGGCGTGTCCTGCCCGAACTGCTTCGACAGCCTGACCCCCGAAAAGCGCTCCGCCGCGCTGGAGCGGCAAAAGCAGGTCGAGCTGGCCAAACAACGCGGCGAAACACACCTGGGACGCAAAAAAGCAAAGATTGCCTAGCCGATAAACGCGAAGGGGCAAATGCTGGGTTATGCAGGCCTATCCTTCTGCAGAAAGAAATCGCCCGACCATTTTCCCGCTTTGTAGTCGATCGTCAGCCGCTTCGGAACAAAGGCCTCCGGCTTGACGATAGGAAAATCTTCCACCGGCGGCTCGACCTCGAAATCCTTCACGTTGCAGGCCTTGGTCATGATCGGGCGAAAGCCGACTTTCAGATGTGGCGACGCAGATGAAAATTCCGCCGCATGAGCATCACGCCCGAAGCGCACCGCCTTGCGGATCAGGCAACTGAAATACAGTTCCATCTCGACCGCCAATGGTTCGGTCAGTTCTTGCAGCTTTTTATCGGCGGAAGAACTCCATTCCACGATGACTTTCTTGCCCAATATCTCTACTGTGGTTTGCATACTCAGTACTCCTTGCGGTTTGTAAGTTACTCAAAATCAAAACCGCCGGGGGTAGCCCGGCAGCTAGTTACCTTCTTTTGCGTCGCCAGAAGAAGGTAACCCAAGAAAATGCGACCCAGGTTTACCGCAGCTGCGCGGTTCCCTCGGTCAACCGCAAGCAAGCGGGGCTGCGCAACTCGACCTGGCGGGGCGCACACCCCGCGCCCCACTGCGGGACTCGAACAGTGCTCGCCTAAACTTCCGCTCGCTTGCAGCTGATCTTCGGCGGTGCACATGGGATAAAAAGCAAAACTTCAAACCTGCGATGAGGGCACGCCCTCCTCGCACAAATCAAACTAGTCGTGCGCGCAGCGCGCACGAAACCGCTTTGTCTTTTCCCCTGAGCGCCGCCGAGTAGCGCAGACTGGTCAGGAGTTGTCGGCGAGGACTGTCTGAGCGCGTAGCGCGAGTTCCGCAGCCGCCTGACCAGTCGAGCAACGCAGGGTACCGCGTAGCGGCGGCAAACCGGGGGCGACTTCTTTGGGTTACCTTTCTTGGCAAGACAAGAAAGGTAACTTGCTGCCGGGCAACCCCCGGCGGTTTTTGCATTTAGTAATGCGGCGCAATATCCATTAGTTATTACACCCTACAAGGGCTATTACTTGCATTCGATTACCAGATTATGCTGTAAAGCCATCATTGTCCCACCATTTATTGGTACACCAACTGTGCCAGAGGCACGGTCAATAATTGTGTAACCGCTAGCGCAAATCTCTCCTGCTTTCTTGTAGCAGGCATCAAGAGTGCGCCCCATACCGCTACACCTCATTGAGTATGCAGTCTTGCCATTAGGGTCGACGAACTGCTGTGGTTCGATAGAGGCACATGCGCTAAAAATCAATGGAAATATTATGTATAAAATTCGCACCATTTCCCTATTAAAGCTATTGCTTAATGTTTGAATCTACTTGCTTGTGCGAAAACCTCAGGCCGGTGGAATATGTTGTTATGAGCGATGCACGACGAGTGACTCGAGCAATGCCTGCACAAGCACAATTCGTTTGGCAATTTTTACGCCAGTCTTATTGCGAATGCGCCGCAATGTCGCTTGCAACGCGCCTTCGTCATGGCGTGGGGGGAATCGAGTCAACTGTTCTCGAACCCATTCCAATTCCGAACGGATATTAGGAGGGAGCAATTCGGGTAACGCTTCACGAAGACAAGGATAAGCTGCATAAAGACGCTTGCGTACGTCATCCGGATGTGTAGCCAGAATGCTCACCGCCTCTGACACTTTCGAATAAGCGTATTGAGCGTGATGCCATTCAATATTCACTGAAGCTCTCCTAACGTAACTTCGGCGTCGTACACACCACATCCGCATTCTGCGCTCTATGCCGCAGCGCATGATCCATCAGCACCAGCGCCAGCATCGCCTCGGCGATCGGCGTTGCGCGGATGCCGACGCAGGGATCGTGGCGGCCGTGCGTCTCAACCGTCACCGGTTCTCCCTGCAGGTTGATCGAGCGGCGCGGAATGCGGATGCTGGAAGTGGGCTTGATCGCAAGATGCGCGACGATGTCCTGGCCGGTCGAGATGCCGCCGAGGATGCCGCCGGCATTGTTGGAAAGAAAACCCTGCGGCGTCATCTCGTCGCCGTGCTGGCTGCCGTGCTGCGTGACGCTGGCGAAGCCCGCACCTATCTCGACGCCTTTCACCGCATTGATGCTCATCAACGCGTAGGCGATCTCGGCATCGAGGCGGTCGTACACCGGCTCGCCCCAGCCGACCGGCACGTTCTCCGCCACCACCATCAGCTTCGCGCCGATCGAATCGCCGGACTTGCGCAGCGCGTCCATGTAGTCTTCGAGCGGCTGCACCACGCCGGGATCCGGCGAGAAGAACGGATTGTCGTTTACCCCGTCCCAGCTCTTGAACGCGATCTCGATCTCGCCGATCTGCGTCAGACAGCCGCGAATGACGACGCCATGGCGTTCCTTCAGCCATTTCTTTGCGATCGCGCCGGCCGCGACGCGCACCGCGGTCTCGCGCGCCGAGGCGCGCCCCGCGCCGCGATGATCGCGTATGCCGTATTTCTGCAGGTAGGTGTAATCGGCGTGACCGGGACGGAAGGTTTCGGCCATGTTGCCGTAATCCTTGCTGCGCTGGTCTTCGTTGCGGATCAGCAGCGCGATCGGCGTGCCGGTGGTCTTGCCTTCGAACACGCCGGACAATATCTCCACCTTGTCCGACTCGCGGCGCTGCGTGACGTGGCGCGAGGTGCCGGGCTTGCGCCGGTCCAGGTCATGCTGGATGTCGGATTCGTTCAGCGCCATGCCGGGCGGACAACCGTCCACCACGCAGCCGAGCGCCGGGCCGTGCGATTCGCCGAACGAAGTTACCGTAAATAAAGTGCCGATTGAATTTCCAGACATAAGTGAACCCTGCCAATAGGATGCGCAAATAAGGATAGCAGTTTAACATAGCGACTCCGACACGGCGGGGCGCAGCACCTACGGTGCGGAAGGAGTCGCAGGCGGCTGCACTGACAAACGTAAAGTATTCATTTAACGTTCGCAGCCGCCCGGCACAATGCCAATTCAATATTTCCGCCCAGTCCGGAATGACAACCTCGGAGGTTAACTAATGAAAGCCGTTCTGATGATCACCGCAGGCAGTCCCGAAGTGCTGGGGCTATACGATGTCGACAAACCCGAGCTGATCTCGCCGCACCATCTGCGCGTCAAGCTGGTTGCGGCCGGGGTGAATCCGCTGGATGCAAAATTGCGCGCCAAGCCGGTCTACTACCCCGACAAGCTGCCCGCTATACTCGGTTGTGACGGTGCGGGCATCGTCGAAAAAATCGGCAGCGCGGTGACGCGATTCAAGGAGGGCGACAAGGTATTTTTCTACAACGGCGGCATCGGCGACGAACAGGGCTGCTATGCCGAATATGCCGCGGTGCATGAGGAATATTGCGCTGCTGCCCCCGCCAATGTCGGCCTGCAGGATTTGGCGGGATTGCCGCTGGTATTGATCACAGCCTGGGAGGCTCTGGTCGAGCGCGCCAATCTGCAAGCGGGGCAAACGATACTGATCCATGGCGGTACCGGCGGCGTGGGCCATGTCGCGGTGCAACTGGCCAAACATCTCGGCGCGCGAGTGGCCGTCACTGTCAGCGACGACAAGAAGGAAGGGCTGGCGCAAGGGCTGGAAGCAGACAAGATCGTGCGCTACAAGGAAATGGATTTCGTGGTGGACGTGGAAGAATGGTCGGGCAACAAAGGTGTGGACGTGGTGCTCGACACGATAGGCGGCGATATATTCCTGAGATCGATGAACGTCACACGAATCGGCGGCAAGATCGTCACGCTGCTTTCCACGCCGATGTCGCTGGAGGACACCCAGTTGGCAAGATTGCGCAATCTGTCGATATGCTACGAGCTGATGCTCACGCCGCAGGTGATGAAACAGCACGAAGATCGCATCCGCCAGCGCAAAATACTCGAGCAGGGCGCACGGCTTGTCGAATCCGGCAAGCTTGGTGTACTGGTTTCGTATGCGCTGCCGCTGAAAGATGCGGCCGAAGCACATCGACTGATCGAAAAAGGCAATATGCTTGGCAAAATCATATTAACGATGGGCGATGTGATCAAGGAATAGTCCGTTCATCGAACACGTCGTCTGTCATTCACTGTTGCGCATGTGGTCCGCCACCTTGGCGAATGCGGCAGACAGCTCCTTCCGCAATGCAACATCCTCGACCACTTCGCCCAGCGCCTGGTTCATGCACAGCAGCCACTGGTCACGTTCGGTGGACGAGATCGGGAACGGCAAATGGCGGGCGCGCAGCATCGGATGGCCGTATTGTTCCACATACAACTGCGGTCCACCCATCCAGCCAGTCAGGAATTTGTACAGTTTTTCTGTAGCACCCTGCAAATCCTGCGCGTGCAGTTTGCGTATTCCGTACGCCTCGGGCAATTCGTCCATCAATTGGTAGAACCGTTCCACCAGCGCGCGGACCTTTTCCGAACCGCCGATGCGTTCATAGTGGGTCAGTTGTTTGAATTGGGGCTGCATGGGTTTCTTATTCCGGAAAGTGCCGATTTTACCCTACGCCAACGGAAACCTCGCCAACACCTGATAACCGGCCTTTCCGCTCTTCTGCACAGATTGCACCAGTGCGAAATCCTTTATCTGCCAGCACACCGGCAGCATCCCCGGCAACAGCGGTGTCAATTCCGCCCGGCTAGAGGCCGGTTGCGGATTGCCTGCCTTTGGTGCATCGGTCCAGCGCGCGTTGCGCAACAGCGTGACGTGCGGTTTGTATTCACGCTGATCGAATTCGAATCTGTGCGATTTGAGGCGTTGTTCCAACGAGCCAACGAGATGTACAAGATGCGGCGGCACATTGCCAGACGCTGCATACACGATGTGATTATGTCCCCAGTAACGCGCCTCGTCGAAGCAGAGCTCGAAGACTTTACCGCTAGCTTCCCTGGCAGCCAATTGCAGAGCTTCGAGCCTGGACTGCTGTACATTTCCGATGAACACCAGTGTGCTATGCAAAGTTTCGCTTTGCATCACTCGCCCGCCACAAAGGTGATGCAAGGGTCTCAGCCACAAGGCCAGCTGTTCGCGCTCGGCGTCCGCCGGCCACAACGCGAAAAATACTTTTACCAGTGAACTGTCTGAGTGATGGCTCATAAGCCGGTATTTTATCCGTATGATAAAGATGGTCGAGTACCCTATTGCATTCGGGTAAAATGCGCGGCTTGTCGAGCCAGAGAACACCATGTCTTCACGTTTACGCGAAATTCCCTACAACTATACTTCGTTTTCCGACCGCGAGATCGTGTTGCGCATACTCGGCAAAGAGGCGTGGGACATCATCAACAAGCTGCGGGAGGAACGCCGTACCGGGCGTTCCGCTCGGATGTTGTACGAAGTGCTGGGCGATATCTGGGTGGTATCTCGCAACCCGTATCTGCAGGATGATATGTTGGGCAACCGCAGACGGCGCGAGGCGCTGATCGGCGCGCTGCACCATCGCCTGAATGCGATCGATGCCCGCCGCCAGGACAACGAAATCGTAAAACGCCTGCTGGAACTTGCCCGGGCCGCGGTCGATCAATTCTCAAATGAATTCGATCTGACGCAGCAATTGCGCAAGCGTATCCTGCGCGAGTTGAGCCGCATCACGCGCCGCGACAACATCCAGTTCGACGGTCTCGCGCGCGTCTCGCATGTGACGGATGCGACCGACTGGCGCGTGGAATATCCGTTCGTGGTGTTGAATCCGGATACCGAAGAAGAAATCGCCGCGCTGGTGCGCGCTTGTATCGATCTGAAGCTGACCATCATCCCGCGCGGTGGTGGCACGGGTTACACCGGTGGTGCGGTACCGCTGGACAGATACTCTGCGGTGATCAACACCGAAAAGCTCGAGTCGCTCTCGGCGGTTGAACAACTTGTCCTGCCCGGTTTGAGCAAACCCTGCACAACCATCCATTGCGGCGCAGGAGTGGTGACGCGGCGCGTGATGGAAGCTGCGGACAACAGCGGCCTCGTGTTCGCTGTTGACCCGACCTCGGCTGATGCGTCATGCGTAGGCGGCAACGTTGCGATGAACGCCGGCGGCAAGAAGGCTGTTTTGTGGGGTACTGCGCTTGACAACCTGGCGTCATGGCGCATGGTGACCCCGGACGGATTATGGATGACGGTGGAGCGGCTGGATCACAATCTCGGCAAGATTCATGATGCAGATGCAGCGAAGTTCCGCGTCAGCCGTTTTGAACCGGATGGCAAGACGGCGCACGGCGTTCCGGAGATCCTGACCATCCCGGGAAGTGCGTTCCGCAAGACCGGACTAGGCAAGGATGTAACCGACAAGTTTCTGTCCGGACTGCCCGGCATCCAGAAGGAGGGCTGCGACGGCATCATCACCTCGGCGCGTTTCATCCTGCATCCCGCACACGAACACACGCGCACCGTGTGTCTGGAATTCTTCGGCCAGGTACGCGAGGCTGTTCCCGCGATCGTCGAAATCAAATCCTATATGGATGCACATCCGGATGCGCTGCTGGCTGGGCTTGAGCATCTCGATGAACGTTATTTGAAGGCGGTGGGTTATGCCACCAAATCCAAACGCGGAACACGCCCGAAAATGGTGCTGCTCGCCGATGTGGTCAGCGATGATGCGGATGCCGCGGCGCAGGCCGCATCGGAGATCGTGCGCCTGGCCAATTTGCGCAGCGGCGAGGGTTTCATCGCCGTGTCGGCCGAGGCGCGCAAGAAATTCTGGCTGGACCGTGCCCGCACCGCGGCGATCGCGAAACACACCAACGCGTTCAAGATCAACGAGGACGTGGTGATCCCTCTGCCGCGCATGGGTGATTATTGCGACGGCATAGAGCGTATCAACATCGAGTTGTCGCTGCACAACAAGCTCAAATTGCTGGACGGGCTGGATAAATTTTTTGCGGGCGAACTGCCGCTGTATTACCAGGATGACAAACAGCTCGGCAACGCGGAACTGCTCGGCAATCGCGTGCAGGAAACATTGCAACTGCTGGCCGAAGTGCGCAAACGCTGGCAATGGATGCTTGACAATCTGGATGCCCTTTTGGGAAGCGGGCAGTACACGCCTGAGGATAGAAAGGATGCCGTCACCGTATTCGACGCGGTGCAGCGACATCTGCTGCGCGCCTCATGGAAACTAGAGATACGCGAACCGCTGCGGAAGATCTTCAATGGCAGCACTTATCAGTTGATACTGGATCAATGCAACGCCATGCACCAGGACGTGCTGAAGAGCCGCGTGTTCATCGCACTGCACATGCACGCCGGGGACGGTAACGTGCATACCAACATTCCGGTGAATTCGGACAATTACGAGATGCTGCAGCAAGCTAATCGCGCTGTCGAACGCATCATGCGCCTGGCGAAGGATCTGGGCGGAGTGATCTCCGGCGAGCACGGCATCGGCATCACCAAATTCGATTTTCTCGAAGCCGATGAGATCGCGCAGTTCACCGCTTACAAGAAACTGGTCGATCCCGAGGGACGTTTCAACAAGGGCAAGCTGCTGACCGGCGGCAATCTGGAACTGGCGTATACGCCCAGCTTCAACCTGATGGAACTGGAAAGCCTGATCCTGGAAAAGAGCGAACTGGGCGTGATCTCCGATTCGATCAAGGATTGCCTGCGCTGCGGCAAATGCAAACCGGTATGCAGCACGCATGTGCCTCGCGCCAATCTGCTGTATTCGCCGCGCAACAAGATCCTCGGCACTTCTTTGCTGATCGAGGCGTTTCTGTATGAAGAACAAACGCGGCGCGGTGTTTCAATCGCGCATTTCGATGAGTTCGGCGATATATCCGATCACTGCACGATATGCCACAAGTGCCTGAACCCCTGCCCGGTGGACATCGACTTCGGCGATGTGTCGGTCGCGATGCGCAATTTCCTGCGCAAACAGGGCAAGAAAAAATTCAGTCCCGTTACCGCCGTATCGATGCTGTTCCTCAACGCCACCGACCCGACCACCATCAAACTGGCTCGCAAGGTGATGATATCCTGGGGTTACAAGGCGCAGCGCATCGCCTACCAGTTTTCGAGGCGTTTCGGCTTGCTGAAGGACCAGGTCAAGCATCCACCCGCCACGGTGGGCGGAGCTCCGCTGAGATCGCAGGTGATCCATTTCATCAACAAGCCGATGCCGGGCAATCTGCCCAAGAAGACCTCGCGCGCGCTGCTCGACATCGAGGACAACAGCATCGTGCCCATCATCCGCAATCCGAACAAGGCCGGTGAGGATGCCGAAGCGGTGTTCTATTTCCCGGGTTGCGGTTCCGAGCGATTGTTCGGCCAGGTCGGCCTCGCGACTCAGGCGATGTTGTATGAAACAGGCGCTATCACAGTACTTCCGCCGGGTTACTTGTGCTGCGGCTATCCGCAGAACGCCTCGGGCCAAGGCGACAAGGCCAACCAGATCACCACAGAAAACCGAGTGCTGTTCCATCGTGTCGCGAACACGCTGAACTATCTCGATATCAAGACCGTGATCGTGTCGTGCGGAACCTGCATGGATCAATTGCAGAAATACCAGTTCGACAAGATCTTCCCCGGTTGCCGCCTGCTCGACATACACGAATACCTGTTAGAAAAAGGTATCAAGGTAAAAGATGCAAGCGGTGTGCGGTATATGTACCATGACCCGTGCCACTCACCGATGAAAACCTATCAACCGCTCAAGGTCGTGAAAGAATTGATGGGTGCGGACGTACCGCTAAACGAGCGTTGCTGTGGCGAATCCGGCACCTTCGGCGTGACGCTGCCGCATATCGCCACACAGGTTCGCTTCCGCAAGGAAGAAGAGATGCGCAAGGGCGCCGATGCGATGCGCACCGATGGATTTAACGGCGAAGTGAAGATACTGACTTCCTGTCCTTCCTGCCAACAGGGACTGTCGCGCTACAATAACGACAGCGGAACGACCGCGGATTACATCGTCGTGGAAATGGCCAGGCATCTGCTTGGCAAAGATTGGCTGTCGGACTATGTGAACAAGGCAAACAACGGCGGCATAGAGCGCGTGTTGTTGTAAGCCGAATCGATGATCCGTTCTTGACTTGGCGAGAGAAATTCATGGACAGCAAACCGGATTGCGAGTTGTGCGGCCAAGCTGGCGGCTCACTGATCTGGCAGGATGATTCCTGCCGCGTGGTGCTGGTTGCGGAAGCAGACTATCCCGGCTTTTGCCGCGTGATCTGGAAACAACACGTCAAAGAGATGACCGACCTTTCTTTTGCCGAACGGGAACATTTGATGGCGACCGTATTTGCGGTGGAAGCGGCGATCAGAGAGGTGATGCATCCCGACAAGATCAATCTCGCCAGCCTTGGCAATATGACCCCGCATCTGCATTGGCATGTCATTCCGCGCTTCATGCAAGACAAACATTTCCCGCAGCCGATCTGGGGTACCCCTCAACGCGAAGGCAAGCGAACCCTTCCGCCCGACCTGACATCCCGCATGGTCAATCGCGTGCGCTCAAAACTCTCCAATCAAGCTTGACGGCAACCTGCGAAATATTCGCAGCGCTTTGTCGAGTTAGAACAATGCCCGCTTGACCGGGAATACCAGCGAAAAGGTGCTGCCCTTCCCTTCTTCACTCGTTATTTCAAGTTTGGCCTGGTGACGAATCGCAATATGCTTGACGATCGCGAGACCCAGGCCGGTCCCCCCCGTTTCGCGGGAGCGGCTGCGATCCACCCGGTAGAAACGCTCGGTAAGGCGAGGGATGTGTTGAGCTGCGATGCCTATTCCGCTGTCTTGCACCGAGAACACAAGCTGACCTTCACGTTCGAACCAGCGCAGGATGATCGCCCCGCCTTCCGGCGTATAGCGAATGGCATTGCTGAGCAAATTGCCGAAAGCGCTTTGCAGCTCATCACGGTTGCCTAGCAGTTTGGCCTCGCTCGTAACCTCCATCTGCAACGGGTGGTGCTCGCCGCTCAGCAGTTTTCCCTCCTGGTAAACGTCGCTGAGCAACTGTTTGATATCCACCGGTTCTTCGTGCAAAGGACTTTGTTCGTTTTCCAGCCTTGACAGGGTCAACAGATCCGCCACCAGATTGTCCATCCTTCTAGTTTGTTCGGCCATCAGGTGCAAAGCTCGGCGTGAACTGTCTTTGTTGAGGTCTGGCATGTCCTGCAGGTTTTCGAGGAAACCGCTTACCACCGTCAACGGTGTGCGCATTTCATGCGATACATTGGCGACGAAATCACGGCGCATGGCTTCAACCCGCTCGAATTGGGTGATATCGCGAATGATCAGCAATCGTTTTTCGTCTCCATAGGGAATGAGCTTGATCGAAAGTATCATATCGTCACGGCGGGCAGGTCGCATGATCAATGGCGTGTTGAAATTCGATTCGTGCAGATATTCGACGAATTCGGGCTGGCGCACCAGATACGTGATGTCCTGCATGATGTCCTGTTCGGGATCCAGATCGAAGAGCTGCTGGGCAAGCGGGTTGCACCACTCGATTCGATTCGCCGCATTCAGGATCGCCACGCCTTCGGGCAAGGCCGAGGTGGCTTGTTCGATGTGATGCAATTCTGCAGCGAGCTCCTGTTTGGTCTGGTTATGCTGTTTGACCATCTTGTAAAGACTCGAAAAAACATCATCCCATATCCCGCCAGCCTCTGGAATCGTTTCGATTCGCGCATCACCCAGCCATTGACCCAGTTTGAACAATTGGCGCGCGCGGTAGGCCATTACAGTCAGCAACGCGGCCAACATGAACAACAATGCGATGGCGGAGGAGAACATGCCCCATAACAACAGCCCCGCCAAGGCGCTCAAGATCACGGGCACGCTCACTCGTATCCAAAATTCTTGCAAGATAGATTTCCTAGATTGTCGAAAAGCGGTACCCGCTGCCCCGCACGGTTTGTATCATATTATCCATCCCGGCAGGTTCCAGCGCGGCACGCAATCTTCGAATATGGACATCCACGGTACGCTCCTCCACGAATACCTGCGTACCCCAAACCTGGTCGAGTAATTGCGTTCGGCTATACACTCGTTCGGGGTGGGTCATGAAAAAATGCAGCAGGCGAAACTCGGTCGGTCCCAGTTCGATACCCTTGCCGTTGGCCATAACTCGGTGAGATGACGGAGACAGTTCCAACCCGCCCGCCGCAACCGCCTCATCGGGCAAGGCAGGAATATAACGGCGCAACACCGCGCGTATCCTTGCCATCAACTCGCGCGGCGAAAAGGGCTTGGTGATGTAATCATCCACCCCGGACTCCAGGCCCAGAATCTTGTCGCGCTCTTCACCGCGTGCCGTCAGCATGATGATCGGGATATTCTTGGTGCGCGCATCGGCACGCATCTGCTTTGCCAGCACCACGCCGCTTGTGTTCGGCAACATCCAGTCCAGCAAGATCAGATCCGGCACAGAATCGCGTATCTGTTGCCACGCACTATCCGCATCTTCGGCACGCAACGCCAGAAAACCAGCCTGCATCACGTTAAACGCCAACAACTCCTGAATCGCCGGTTCATCTTCCACAATCAAAATCTTAGCACTCATCTTCACTCCTTCGCTCGAGATTGCGAGGATATGAACAAATTATGACAGGAAGATGACACCAAGGAATGACTGATTAAATCCGATATGAAATACCGAAGCTGGCATAACGGGAAGATTGCAGGCTTTACGACGCTGTCAGCAGGCTGGCACTTGACCGGCGAAGCCGCGAAAGATGCAGTTTGCCTAACATTCCCACGCCTGAAGAGCTAATACCGGGCCCAAGAAAACCAAGGTGTTACCGGCTTGAACACCACCTCTAAGCGGCTTGTTTTTCAGGTTTTTCAGATTTTTCAGATGGACCGGTCTTCAAGGCATCGGGTAGAACATCGGCTATTTTAGGGAATCGTCTGTATTCCTGATATAGCTGCAGTCCCATTTTTTTGTAGACCAGCATCGCATGGTCACGGAAGTACGCAAGCAACGACGCGTGGGGATGGAATTGATTAAAGAACGGCACTGCCTTAAGGAAGTTTTTCCAAGCTTCTTCCATCGTAACTCCGCTTGAACAACGGTAACCCAACTGTCCTCCCAAAGGGGTTTCAGCCTGGACCCAGGTTTCCACAATGCCGAATTTCTTGTGGTCCTTGTTGATTGGTGCCCCGGCGTCAAGTCCGAAAGGACCGCTGTTGATCGCGTAGATGTAGTCTTTGTTGTCGTTCAGGAAGTTTAGTGTGTCGGCAAACTCGCTGTGCGTTTCTGTCGGGAAACCGCAAATGATGAAGATATGATTGGCTATTCCGGCGGCGTGTGCATTTTTCATCACATCCGAGATCTCCTGGACTTTTGTCCCCTTGCCCATCAAATCCAGGATCCGTTGATTGCCGCTCTCCACTCCCCACAACAGATATTTGCAGCCGGATTCGGCGATTTCCTTCAACACGGCCGGAGTGAACGTCTTGTTGGGTTTCGAATACGCATAATAAGTGATATCCAGTTTCGCGGCCTTGATCGCTTCGGCCAAGCGCACAAACTGACCCGGCGCGATCATTTCATCTACGAAGGAGAAATTGCGTATTCCCAAGTCCACGAAGTGCTGTAGCGCTTCAATGATCGACTCCAATGAGCGCACCCGATACGTGTCCCCGGCTGAAAAATAGTGAACGCAGAACGTGCACTTCCGCCAGTAGCAACCGCGGGAAAGCAGCAACGGAATGATCGGCTCAGGTGAAAAGTAGGTCTTCAGATCAAGACCGCCAAAATCCGGGATCCCGAATTGATCGACATCCTTGAGGAATATCGGCGGCTCTTTCACGATCCCGCCGGATTCCCAATATAGCGCCCCGGCAATGCCCTTGGGATTCAAATCGTTGCTCAACAGTTGCCTGAGCGCTTCTTCGCCATCGCCCTGTATGACAACGTCGGTGGCCTCGGGATACCATTTCATGAAATGTTCCGCACCTTCTATCAGACAGCTTCCCCCCATGAATACTTTCAGCTTGGCCTGTTGGCGCAAATGCCGCCCCAGTGCCGCACCGACGGGTAGCTGTTCAGAAAAGATCATCGATATACCGACACAATCCGGTTTTAATGCCAGTATCTCCTTGAAGCAATCCTGGAGTATGGGCGGCAGTTTTTGAGTACGCTCATATTCCGCACAATCAGCGGCCAACTTCTTGGTCGTGAACTCGACGAATCTCGAGAATACCTGACCGCACTTTTCATAGATGTCCGGGCGGGTATATAGGATGTCATTGTCCAAACCCCGAAACA
>Ga0210097_1000020_pt1 | contig 86142 bp, 69 predicted proteins | sample Joice_CattailNLA_2_FD_185521 | JGI IMG/M metagenome (GOLD analysis project Ga0210097, IMG submission 185521) | Wetland microbial communities from San Francisco Bay, California, USA, that impact long-term carbon sequestration - Joice_CattailNLA_D2... | ecosystem: Environmental > Aquatic > Marine...
TCGGGGATCATGGCCAGCGTGTCGTAGGGTTTGCCGTCGGCGCCCCACATCTTTCCGCCGTCGCGGATCATGGGCGGCATGGAAGCATCGATGATCACGTCGGATGGCACGTGCAGGTTGGTGATGCCCTTGTCCGAGTTCACCATCGCCAGCGGCGGCTGCTTCCTGAAACAGTCGGCGATGTCAGCCACGATGGCGGCGCGCTTCGTTTCCGGCAACGCAAACACTTTGGCTTCCATGTCGCCGAAGCCGTTGTTGACGTTGACCTTCAGTTCCTTCAGCAGTGCACCGTGCTTGTCGAACACGTCCTTGAAAAAAACCGAAACGGCATGTCCGAACATGATGGGATCGGAGATTTTCATCATCGTGGCCTTGAGGTGCAGCGACAGCAGCACATCTTCCTGCTTCGCGGCTGCGATCTGCTCGGCGTAGAACTTGCACAGCGCGCGGCGGCTCATCACTGCGGCGTCGATGATCTCGCCAGCCTGGAGTAAAAGTTTGTCCTTGAGCAAGGTAACCTTGCCTTCTTTGCCGATGAATTCGATGCGGGTGTCTATGGCTTCCGGCACCGACATGGATTTTTCGCTGCCATAGAAGTCGCCGCCGGTCATGTGCGCCACATGGGTCTTGGAGTCGGGCGCCCATTTGCCCATGCGATGGGGATGTTTGCGCGCGTAATTCTTTACGGAGGGCGCCGCGCGGCGATCGGAATTACCTTCGCGCAGCACCGGGTTTACAGCGCTGCCAAGCACCTTGCCATAACGCGCCCTGATTTCCTTTTCGGCATCCGATTTCGGTTCTTCCGGATAATCAGGAACCTTGTATCCCTGGGTTTGCAATTCCTTGATTGCAGCCTTCAACTGCGGGAGCGATGCGCTGATATTAGGCAGCTTGATGATGTTAGCTTCCGGCTTCTGTGTCAGCTCGCCCAGTTCAGACAGATCATCAGCGATCTTCTGGGCGGCCGTGAGGTTTTCGGGGAAATGCGCGAGTATGCGTCCTGCCAAAGAAATGTCCCGTGTCTCGACGGCCACACCCGCCGCCTTGGTGAATGCCTGTACGATAGGCAGCAATGAGTAGGTCGCTAGCGCCGGTGCTTCGTCTGTCAGGGTGTAAATGATTTTTTGGATTGTCATGGTTGTTCTCGGGAATGGAAAACTTTGTAAATATAAATAACTGAATAGTGAAAAGGGCCGTTTCTAGCAGTTCAACAAGCCCTATGGGGTGATCTGCCAATTCAGTCGTGATTGCCTGCATCCGACGCTCGCGGATTATATCGCGCTTCCGGGTATTTATTCCGCCGGGTGAAGCATGCGTTGACAATCAAAGTAGAATGCATTTAACGTTCACGGTATTATTAAATTTGTGAGGTCACCATGACTTTTTCACGCGGTTTATTGCTTCTTGCTGCGGTATTCCTGTTGGGAGTGTCAGATGGCAGTTTTGCTGCGGAACGATCTCACGGTATGGTCACCAAAGCGGAAAGATCGCTGAGAGGCACATGGTATAGCGCGACTGGATCCATCACGTTCAAGGATAACGGCACCATCAAGTACAAGGGCAAAAGATACTATTACGCGGTATCCAACGGCGGCATAATTCAACTAAGCGGAACAAACCGCGTCAATGCGATCCCTTACCAGCTTTACGGCGACAAGCTTACTTTGATCGAAAATGGCAAAACTATAGTTTATACACGCAAGCGATAGGGTTAGGGCTTGCCTCTATTCGGGCATGCTTCTGAGCGCAGTATTTATTTCCAGCTGCTAACGGCCGCGGCGTGTAACAGGTTTGGGCGAGAACAATGCCGGTTGCGGCATGGCTTGATGTCGGGCGGCTTCGGACAGGTACTGCTGCTCCGTCTTGGTGTTTTGCGGGGGCCGCGGTTTGGCTGCATGTTGTCCATTGTGCGCTTGCTGCTCGCGCTGTTGAGGATTGTGCGACTTTTGTTTTTGACCTTCGCGCGGTTGTTGGCGATTTCCCGTTCCTGCTGTGCGATGCCCGTTGTTTCGTCTATGTCCGTCGGGACGCGGCGGGCGGGGGGCATCAGCTGCAAGGTTTGCCGGCGGCACGAAACTCTCTATCGTCTCCTTCGGGATCTCGCGTTTGATCAATCGTTCGATTCCGCTGAGAAACGGCAGTTCTTCCTTGTCTACCAGCGATATTGCCGCGCCCGGGCTTCCTGCTCGGCCGGTGCGCCCGATGCGGTGCACATAATCTTCCGGCACGTTCGGCAATTCGAAATTCACGACATGCGGCAGTTGGTCTATGTCCAGCCCGCGCGCGGCGATGTCGGTGGCGACCAGCACCGGCAATGAACCATCCTTGAATTGGGCCAGTGCCTTGGTGCGTGCCGGCTGGCTCTTGTTGCCGTGTATCGCGGCGGCGGGTATGCCGTCCGCGATCAGTTTCTCGGTCAAACGGTTCGCGCCGTGCTTGGTGCGGGTGAAAACCAGCACCTGTTTCCAGCCGTTATGCGTGATCAGGTGCGAGAGCAAGTGGCTCTTGAGACGCTGTTGGACCAGATGGACGCTTTGAGAGATCAGTTCTACCGTGGAGTTGCGGCGCGCCACCTCGACATAGCCTGGATTGTGCAGCAGTCCGTCGGCAAGGCGCTTGATCTCGTCCGAGAAGGTCGCTGAGAACAATAGGTTTTGGCGGTGTTTAGGCAGCAGTGCGAGGATTCTCTTGATATCGCGGATGAAGCCCATGTCCAGCATGCGGTCGGCCTCGTCCAGCACCAGGATCTCGACACCGGACAGATCCAGGGTCTTTTGCCCGACATGGTCGAGTAGCCGTCCGGGGGTCGCCACCAGGATGTCGACATGTCCGCGCAATGATTTGATCTGAGGATTGATATTCACGCCGCCGAACATCACCATTGATCTCAGCGGCAGATATTTGCCATAGGTTTGCACCGATTCCTCTACCTGCGCGGCAAGTTCGCGCGTAGGCACGAGGATCAGACAGCGCGGTCGGCCTGCGCGCGAATTTGTGGCATGTTTGGTCGAGAGCAGTTGCAGGATGGGCAGCGTGAAACCGGCGGTCTTGCCGGTGCCGGTCTGGGCTCCCGCCAGCAGGTCGTCGCCTGCCAGCACCAGTGGTATTGCCTGCGCTTGTACCGGGGTGGGTTTCGTGTAACCCGCATCGGCGATTGCGCGCATCAGGGGATGTGCCAGATTCAAACTGGCAAAGGTGATTTCATTGTTTGGCAAAACTAGACTCCTGCGACGGCCTGCCGCTCTAGAGAACTGCACCAATCGAGGCAGACGAAATAAATGATCGAAGAGATCGGGAGTGGGTTGAGGCCGCTGCGTTGATTGGTTGGACGCAGGGCGAGCATTATACCTGTTATCTGATTGTCTGGCAGTTTATAAACCAAGTCGTTATCGCTATTTGACATCCTTGGCGCATCTGAATCCCAGGTCCAGCAACGCGCTATCCGGAGGAAGATGAGCGCGCTTGGCGGAACGGAACATCAGGCTGAGCGCATCATAGTGGCCGGAACTGGTTATTCCGCCACGAGTCACTTTATGGGTTTTGCCATAGTACTTGTTGTCGGAAGGAGGAGCACCGGGATAAGCGTCATACCAATCCGCTACCCATTCGGAGACATTGGCCGCCATGTCGTATACGCCATAGACTGACTTGTCGCCGGGAAAAGTTCCTCCCGGCGAATAGGGAGCCTCGGGATTTTCAGACATGGTGTTTATCTTTTTGGAATCCCATTCGTTTCCCCACGGAAATTCATTCCCATCGGGTCCGCGGGCGGCTTTTTCCCATTCGGCTTCGCTTGGCAAATGCCTGCCGGCCCAGCGGCAATAAGCATCGGCGTCTGCCCAGGTCACCGACGTTACCGGTAGTTTACTGCGCGTAGCCTGGACTTTTTCCAACTCAGCAAGCAAGGCATCCCGCTTCATGGTGGTTACATCCATGTCCAGCCTGAACCGCTCGGAGGCCACCTGCTGCAAATATACCAACGGCAAAGTCGTCAGGAATTTATTGGTCAGGTTATAACCATTACGTTCCCACGTGAAAGGCGGGCTATGTTTGGTTGCCGTCGTGAACTTGCGGTATTCGGCATTGCTGACCTCGTATTTGTCGATCAGGAAAGCGGGGAGCGTCACCTTGTGTTGCGGATGTTCGTCGACATAAAGCTTGTCGTTGAATCCGTAGGGATTGAGCGCATTCGCACCTTTCCACTTGGTATCATCTTCCGACTTGTTGCTGCCCATCGTGAATTCGCCCGCCGGGACAAGCACCATGCCGGGAACGTTAACTTTTCCAGTAGCAGCGTTCTTGTCAGAACAGGCGACAACGCCTGTCAGCACCAAACAAAACAACCAGCCCAGCAAAAACCTACTTGGCATCTTTCGCACACCTGAACCCGACGTCGATCAGTGCCGTATAAGGGCGCAAATGGGTGCGCTTGGCGTTGCGGAACACCATGCTGAGTGCATCATAATGGCCGGAACTCGTCATTCCACCCCTTATAACGCGCTGTTTCTTGCCGTAGTATTTGTTTTCGTCCGAGGCGGCCGCACCTGGATAGGCATCATACCAATCCGCAACCCACTCCGTTACGTTGGCAGCCATATCGTAGACGCCATATCCGGATTTGTCTCCCGGATAGGAACCCACGGGTGAATAAGGCTGGTCGGGATTTTCAGACATGGTGTTGATCATTTTTGGATCCCAATTGTTGCCCCATGGGTATTCGAATCCCTGCGGACCGCGCGCGGCCTTTTCCCATTCGGCCTCGGTCGGCAAACGCTTTCCGGCCCAGTGGCAGTAAGCGTCGGCATCAGGCCAGGTCACAGTGGTGACGGGGAGCGGGTTGCGGGAATCCTGGATCTTGTACAGTTCGGCGAGCAGTTCCTTCTGGGACATGTTGGGTACATCCATATCCAACCTGAACTGGTTGGTTGCGATCTGGCGCAGATGATCCAGAGGCAAACCAGCCAGCAACTCCTTGCTCAAGTTATATCCGTTGTTCGGCCAATTGTACGGTGTAGTATGCTGGGTCGCGATGACGAAATCGCGGAACTGCTCATTGGTGACTTCATATTTGTCAATATAGTAAGCGGGAAGATTCACTTTATGCGCCGGGTGTTCGTCGACATACAACTTGTCCTTGAATCCGTAGGGATTGAGCGCATTGGCTCCGCGCCACATCGCTTCATTCGTCTCCTTGTCGCTACCCATGGTGAATTCGCCGGCCGGGATCAGCACCATGCCATAATCCACCTTTTTAACCGGCTTTTCAGCAGCCTGTTCTTCTGGTGATTGGGTCGCACAACCCGCGAATACAACACAAAAAATACCACCCAACAAATATTTATTTATCATCTTTAGCGCACCGGAAACCGAAACTTGAGTTTTTCACACTCTGTTTGAAATAGCTGCGGTTGAACACCGGTGCCGAAACGCCACACTGGTAATACGAACAATCCCACCACGAGCCGCCTTTTAATGTTTTGTACATCTCGCCGTAATTTTCACTCGGCCATTTGTTGCCTGGATATTGCGTGTACCAGGAGTCTGTCCACTCCCACACGTTGCCGGCCATGTCATACAGGCCATACGGACTTTTGCCGCCCTCGAAAGAACCCGCAGGCGTTGTGTCGCCCTTGATATTGAGGGATTCCCATCGTACCGGAGAGTTCACTTTGTTCACGTCAAAGGTATCACCCCAGGGATAATCCCTGTCGTCCGTGCCGCGCGCGGCCTTTTCCCACTCGATATCGGTCGGCAGTCGCTTACCGGCCCATTGGCAATAGTCATGCGCATCGTACCATGAGACAAATACCACGGGATGGTCCACCTTGCCGTCCGGATACGTGCGGTTGCGGAAAAGGGAAGGCGACCTGCGCTTGGTGGCGTCGATGAATTGCTTGTATTGCAGATTGGTGACTTCGTACTTGTCTATCCAGAAGGCTTTTGTTTCGGCGGTGTACTGCGGACCCTCGTCCGGCAGTCTGTTGTTCGAGCCGCGGATGAACTTACCTGCCGGGATCAGTACCATCGGGTTCATCTTTCCGATGCGCGTATCTTTGTAATACATCGGCACGCTCATCCCCGCCGTTACTTCTGGCGGTGGTGCGAACATCAGTTTGTTCGCATAAGGATCGATGAATTTCTTGTCATCGACTGGCACGACAGAATCGCCGTCGTCGGATGAATGGCATTCCTTGCAGTCGTTGGCCTTGTTCGCGTTGAAGGCATCCACCTGGTTTTTTGAGTGGCAGGAATCGCAGGATTCTGTCGACTGGATGTCGTGCCGGTAACCGGTAGGGCCGACATTTACCGCGGCCGCAGAACCGGCGCTGAATCCCAGGAAAGATAAAAACAAAATCAGAATGCTGGAGTAAGAAGACTGCATCAGACCGGACCGTTAAGAGATATGGACAAGGAACGCAATTTTACATGATATAGGCACTGATTCAAGCATCACTATGCATCCATCTCCACGCATTCATGATGATAACGGCATACATGATGACAACGGGGTATCTGCTTGCTACCAATATCTTTCGCCTTGGGCAGTGCTGCCGGTATAATATGCGCTTTCGAAAATTACCAGGTAGAGAAATCGCGATGCCCATTTACGCATATCGTTGTTCCAGTTGCGGCTTGCATAAAGACGTGATGCAAAAAATGAGCGATGCTCCGCTCAGCACATGCCCGGAATGCGGCAAGGAGACCTTCGCCAAACAATTGACCGCTGCCGGTTTTCAGTTGAAAGGCAGTGGCTATTACGTTACTGATTTCAAGAACGGACCCAAGCGGCCTGAGTCGGGTAAGGCTAGCGAAGTAAAATCCGATGCCAAGACTGACACGGCAGCTGCGCCCGTGAGCTCAGTATCCACATCAGTGACGAGCAACCCCAATTGAAATTCATGAAAAAATATTTCATCACCGGCCTGCTGGTTTGGGTCCCGCTTGGGATCACCTTGTGGGTTTTGGATCTGACGATCGGCACGATGGATCAGACTTTGCTGCTGCTGCCGGATGCATGGCAGCCGGACAAAGTGTTGGGCATACACATTCCCGGCTTGGGTATCATCCTGACGCTGGCGGTGGTGGGTTTGACCGGTTTGCTGGTGCGCAATGTGCTCGGACAGCGTGTGTTGTCCCTCTGGGAAGGCGTGTTGCAGCACATACCTTTCGTCAACAGCATCTACAAGGGCGTCAAGCAGGTCAGCGATACGCTGTTGTCCGGCAGCGGCAAATCATTTCGCAAGGTGCTGCTGGTGCATTATCCCCACCCTGATGCATGGTCGCTGGCTTTCCAGACCAGTGTGCCGGGAGAAGTGGTCGACCGTCTGGATGAAGAATATGTCGCGGTGTTCATACCCACTACACCGAGTCCGGTGAACGGTTTTTATTTCTATGTGCGCAAGGCCGACACCATCGAACTGGATATGACAGTGGATGTCGCGCTGCGCTCTATTGTTTCAATGGGCGTGGTGGCGGATATCGAAAGCGGCAAGCATCCCGTCTACAAGCAATTAATCTGATTTTAATCTTAAGCTGAATCATGCGAACACATTATTGCGGACTACTCAACACCGACCAACTAGACCAGACCGTCAGCCTGTGCGGCTGGGCACACCGCCGCCGCGACCACGGCGGGGTGATCTTCATCGACCTGCGCGACCGCGAAGGTCTGGCCCAGGTCGTTTGCGACCCGGATCGCCCCGACATGTTCAAGATCGCCGAATCGGTGCGCGGCGAGTTCGTGCTGCGCATCACCGGCAAAGTACGCCACCGGCCGGCAGGCACGACCAATCCGAACATCACCAGCGGCGAGATCGAGGTGCTGTGCCACGAGATCGAGGTACTGAATACCGCGCTGACACCGCCATTTCAGCTCGATGACGAGAACCTGTCCGAGACGGTGCGCCTGACACATCGGGTGATCGATCTACGCCGGCCGCAGATGCAGAAGAACATGATGCTGCGCTACAAGGTGTCGATGGCATTCCGCCGCTTCCTCGACAGCCGCGGCTTCATCGACATCGAGACACCGATGCTGACCAAATCCACGCCGGAAGGTGCGCGCGATTATCTGGTACCGTCGCGCGTGCATTCCGGCCAGTTCTTCGCGTTGCCGCAATCTCCGCAGTTGTTCAAGCAGATGCTGATGGTGGCGGGCTTCGACCGCTATTACCAGATCACCAAGTGTTTTCGCGACGAGGATCTGCGCGCCGATCGCCAGCCCGAGTTCACCCAGGTGGATATCGAGACGTCGTTCCTGACCGAGACGCAGATCACCGCACTGATGGAAGAGATGATCCGCGAGGTGTTCCGGGAAACGCTGGGCGTGGAATTGCCCAATCCTTTTCCGCGCATGTCCCACGCGGAAGCGATGGCGCGCTACGGTTCGGACAAACCCGATCTGCGCGTCACGCTGGAGCTGACCGAAGTCACCGATGCGGTGAAGGATGTCGCTTTCAAGGTGTTCGCCGGCGTTGCCAATTCCGAGAACGGCCGCGTCGCGGCTTTGCGTGTTCCGGGTGGAGGCGCATTCTCGCGCGGCGAGATAGACGAATACACGAAATTCGTCGGTATTTACGGTGCCAAAGGTCTGGCCTATATCAAGGTCAACGATATCACGCAAATGAACGAAACCGGTTTGCAGTCACCCATCGTCAAGAACATCCACGAGAGCGCACTGAAGACCATCATCGAGCGCACCGGTGCTGCGAACAGCGACATCATATTCTTCGGTGCCGACAAGGAAAAGATCGTCAACGATGCGCTCGGCGCGTTGCGCGCCAAGATCGGCCATGACAAGGGTTACACCAACGGCAACGCATGGGAGCCGGTGTGGGTGGTGGATTTCCCGATGTTCGAATACGACGAGGAAGCCAAGCGCTGGAACGCCTGCCATCACCCGTTCACCGCGCCCAAGGACGAACACCTCGCCATGCTGGAAAGCGATCCCGGGCGTTGCTTGGCCAAGGCTTATGACCTGGCCCTGAACGGTTCGGAGATCGGTGGCGGCTCGGTGCGTATCCATCAGGAGGCGGTGCAGTCGCAGGTGTTCCGCGCGCTCAACATCGGCGCGGAAGAGGCGCGCCTCAAGTTCGGTTTTCTGCTTGATGCGCTGCAATACGGCGCCCCCCCGCACGGCGGGCTGGCATTCGGGCTGGACCGCATCGTGACGATGATGACCAGTTCGGAATCCATCCGCGACGTGATCGCTTTCCCCAAGACCCAGCGTGCCCAATGTCTGTTGACCCAGGCACCCAGCGCGGTGGACGAAAGACAGTTGCGCGACCTGCATATCCGTCTGCGGCAGCAAGTTCAAACCACGGCTGAAGTACTGGCCGCTGCGAAGGAATAATGGAGTTGCGTATGTTGCGTTTGATGGGGATGGTGTTGGCGGCAATGCTGTGGTTGCCAGCGCCATCTCACGGCTCATCACAGGGCTTGTCTAATAAATATCAAGCTGCGCAAGGCGAGCAGAATGTTTTGCCTGTCGTTGCGATTGCCGACCTTCCGGCAGAAGCACGCAAAACTTTGCTTGCCATCAAACAGGGCGGTCCGTTCGCCTTCAAACGCGACGGAGCTGTGTTCAACAACTTCGAGAAGGTCTTGCCGAAACGTCAGCACGGCTACTATCACGAGTACACGGTCGTTACGCCCGGTATGAACAACCGGGGAGTGCGCCGTATCATCAGCGGCGAAACCGGCGAATATTATTTTACCGCCGACCATTACCAAACTTTCAAACGAATTCTGGAGTAGCCATGGACGCATTGGTACAACAACTGGGCAACCGGGAAGCGGCGGGTAGCTATACACTGGGTTGCAGTGTCGAAACCTTGCGCAGCATGGTTGAAGAAGCCGGTTTTGTACTGTTCGATACCGATCTCAAGGGAGTCAAGGGTAAACAGAACTTGCTCAATGCGTTGGCCGTTGCGGCGAAGTTTCCGCCGGAGTTCGGCGCGAACTGGGATGCGCTGGCCGACGCGCTGTGCGATCTGTCGTGGCATGAGGCGAAGGGATATGTGCTGTTGTTGCGCAATGCCAGCGATACGCTAGGGTTATCCGCCAACGACAGGGAGATCGCGCTGGATATATTCGCTGATACGGTGGTGTATTGGCGCCAGCATAACAAACCGTTCTGGATATTCTTTTCCTGACTTCACCCATCGGCGAAACTCGGGGAGCATGATGCAATACAAACAGCCGGTCTCGGTGCTGGTGGTGATCCACACGGAAAATCTGGAAGTATTGCTGCTTGAGCGCGCCGATCATCCCGGCTATTGGCAGTCTGTCACGGGCAGCCGAGACAGCGAAGAAGCACTATCGGAGACCGCGTTGCGCGAAGTGCGCGAAGAAACCGGGCTTGATGCAAGACTGTATCCGCTTAGCGACTGGCAGACGCAGAACGTCTACGAGATCTATCCTCACTGGCGCTACCGCTACCAGCCGGGTATCACGCACAACACCGAGCATGTGTTCGGTTTGCAACTTCCGCATGCTGTTGATATCAAACTTGAGCCGCGAGAGCATTTGAATTATCAGTGGCTGGCGTGGCAGGATGCCGCAGAAAAAGTATTTTCACCGAGCAATCGCGCCGCGATACTGGAATTGCCCCGTCGCATGCAATCAAAAGGGCGCGTAAAAGGGAAATCCAGATGAACGAAAATCTTCTCCCGTTTGAGTATGAACATCCCGGCTTACCAACTGCTGTGGCATGGGCCAAGGTACCGCGCGAGCCGAGCGCAGCCGAGAAACCGGAATTGATCGCGCGCATCAAGAAATTGTTGAAACAACACGATGCAGTGCTGGTCGCGCATTACTACGTGCATGCCGATTTGCAGGATCTCGCGGAAGCCACCGGCGGCATCGTCTCCGATTCGCTGGACATGGCGAACTTCGGCCACAAGCATCCGGCCAAGACCATCGTGGTCGCCGGCGTGCGCTTCATGGGCGAGACCGCGAAGATACTGAATCCCGAGAAGCGCGTGCTGATGCCCGACCTCAAGGCGGAATGCTCACTCGATCTGGGCTGTCCTGCGGACCAATTCGGCGCGTTCTGCGACGCGCATCCGGATCGCACCGTGGTGGTATATGCCAATACCAGCGCGGCAGTGAAGGCGCGAGCTGACTGGATGGTCACCAGCTCGATCGCGTTGCCCGTGGTCAAACATCTCAAGGAACAGGGCAAGAAGGTGTTGTGGGCGCCGGATCGCCACCTTGGCGACTACGTGCAGGAGCAAAGCGGTGCGGACATGCTGTTGTGGCAGGGCTCGTGCATCGTACACGACGAATACAAGGCCAAGGAATTGCAGGAGCTGAAAGCGCAGCATCCGCAAGCCAAAGTGCTGGCGCATCCCGAATCGCCGCGCGCAGTCGTCCAACTGGCGGATTACGTCGGTTCCACCACTCAACTCATCAAGGCTTCGCAGCAACTGGATGCCAAGGAATTCATCGTCGCCACCGACAACGGCATCCTGCATCAGATGCGTATCTTGTCTCCACACAAAACATTCATCGAAGCGCCTACATCCGGTGTCGGCGCGACCTGCAAGAGCTGTTCACATTGCCCGTGGATGGCGATGAACGGTTTGCGCAATCTGGCGGAAGTCCTGGAAAGCGGAAAGAACGAGATACATGTCGACCCTTCCATCATCCCGCGGGCAGTGCAGCCGATCAAGCGGATGCTGGATTTTGCGAAGCAGATTGGGTTGCCGACGAAGGGGCTAGGGAACGCATAGCTGATTTTGCTGCTTGCAAAAGGCAAAGTCGCGGGCCCGCACCCCGCGACCTTGTCGTGTAGTAACTAATGCCGATTAGCCCTCGGCATTAGGTAAAATACCCATCATGACCACCCTGAAAATCGCCACCTATAACATCCATAAGGGCCTTTCATATTTCAAGCGCCGCGTGGTGCTGCACGAATTGCGCGAGCGGCTGCGCGAGCTGGATGCCGACATCGTTTTTTTGCAGGAAGTGCAGGGTGAACATTCGCTGCATGGCGAGCGTTATCACAACTATCCGGAAGGCGCGCAGCACGATTTCCTGGCGGAAGATACTTGGCTGCATTCCGTCTACGGCAGGAACGCGGTGTATGAGGCGGGGCATCACGGCAATGCAATACTCAGCCGATACCCGATTCTGCGATCCTTCAACAAGGATGTATCCGCGCATCGTTTTGAAAGCCGCGGGTTGTTGCACAGCGAGATCGACCTGCCGGGACAGAAAAAGATCCATTGCTTGTGTGTGCATTTCGGTTTGTTCGCCCGGGGCAGGCGTTCCCAAACCAGGGTATTGGTAGATTATGTACGCAATGAGATCCCGCCCGATGCGCCGCTGATCATCGCGGGAGATTTCAACGACTGGCGCAACCAGACGGGCAGGACATTGGACAGCGAGTTGCAGATACACGATGTGTTCCATCTGCATGGCGGCCGGTTGGCGCGCAGTTTTCCTTCCAGAATTCCGCTGCTGCGTCTGGACCGCATCTATGTGCGCGGATTCGATGTGTTGCACAGCAGCGTGCATACCGGGGGAAACTGGCAACGGCTGTCTGATCATGCAGCGCTGTCTGCCCAACTGGAAATGAACATGGCCAATGTTCACCAGGTGGCCGATAACAGGTTGATGCTGCTGAAAAACGGTGCGGCCTATTTTCCGCAATTGTGCGCGGATATCGATGCAGCGAAACATTCGATCTATCTGGAAACCTATATCTACTCTGCGGACGAGACCGGCCGCATGGTCGCAGATGCATTGCGCCGCGCAGCAGTGCGCGGGGTGGTGGTGCGCGTGTTGCTGGATGGCTACGGTTCGGCGGAACTGCCGCCGGAATGGCTGGATGAGTTGAGCGCGGCGAAGGTCCAGGTGCAATGGTTCCGTCGCGAAATTTCCCCGTTCACACTGCGACGCAACCGGATGCGTCGATTGCGCCGTTTGCACCGCAAGCTGGTTGTGCTCGATGGCGAGGTGGCTTTTGTCGGCGGCATCAATATCATCAACGATATCAGCAGCCGTGATGGTTTCAATTCACCCCGCCTCGATTATGCGGTTCGTGTGCAGGGGGCGGTGGTTGGACAAATTCAATCGACCATGAGGCGTTTGTGGGGAGTTGTGTCATGGGCCAACTTTCGCCGGCGCGGCAAGGAATTTCGGCGGTTTATCCTGGAGCGCGGCAAAAGTGAGGATGCGAAGGGCATCACGCTGGTATTGCGCGATAATTTGCGCCATCGGCATGACATTGAAGACGCCTACCTGGATGCCATTGCCGGAGCACAAAACGAGATCATCATCGCCAATGCCTATTTCCTGCCCAGGCGTGCTTTCCGGCAGGCTTTGATACAAGCCACTCAACGCGGTGTGCGTGTCATGCTGCTATTGCAGGGCAGGGTTGAGTACCGTGTGCAGCACTACGCGACGCATGCGCTCTATGACCAATTGCTGGCGGGGGCTGTCGAGATCTACGAGTACCAGCCCAGCTATCTGCACGCAAAAGTTGCTGTGGTGGACGGGCAGTGGGCGACGGTGGGCTCTTCCAACATTGACCCTTTCAGTTTGCTGCTGGCTCACGAGGCGAATCTGGCGGTGCAGGATGAAGGATTTGCCGGTGAGTTGCGCGCTAGCCTGCTTGCCGCGATTTCCGACGAGGCTGTTCGCATCGGCGATGATTATGGCGTGTCGCGCAGCTGGTTGGATCGGGTGATCGCGCGCGTCAGTTACTGGATCGTGCGCATGCTGATCGGCCTGTTGGGCTATAGCAGATCGATCTGAGTTTTCTGCCCTTTTCGTGCTCGCGTTATAATCCACTCCTGTAATTTTTTCTTTCGCTATGCGTCCAACCACGTTTCAACCTGCAAACAGCTCCAACCGAGCAGATTGGCAGACACTCCGCTCCCTGTTCCCCTACCTGATGGAATTCAAGTGGCGGGTTGTCGTCGCGATGAGCCTGCTGATATTTTCCAAGCTCGCCAATGTATCCGTTCCGCTCGTGCTCAAGGAGATCATCGACGCGATGGACGCGACCAAGGCGGTGCTGGTCGTTCCGGTTTTCCTGATCGTCGGCTACGGGGTGCTGCGCTTGTTCAGCACGCTGTTCGGCGAATTGCGTGATGCGGTGTTTGCCAACGTTACGCAGCGCGCCATCCGTCGCGTGGCCTTGAAGGTGTTCGAGCATCTGCACAGCCTGAGTTTGCGTTTCCATCTGGACCGGCAGACCGGCGGCGTGTCGCGCGACATCGAACGCGGCACGCGCGGGATCGGCTTTCTGCTGAATTTCACGCTGTTCAATATTTTGCCGACGCTGCTGGAGATCGGATTGGTGGCAGCGATCCTGCTCAAGAAGTACAGCCCGTGGTTCGCCATAATCACCTTCATCACGTTGCTGATCTATATCGCCTTCACGCTGTTCATCACGGAGTGGCGCATGGTGGTGCGGCGCACGATGAACGATCTGGATTCCAAGGCCAATACGCGCGCGATCGACAGCCTGCTGAACTACGAGACGGTGAAATACTTCGGCAACGAGCGCTACGAAGCGGACCGCTACGACGATCACATGGGACACTGGGAAACTGCGGCGGTGCGCAACCAGACCTCGCTGGCGCTGCTCAATTCGGTGCAGAGCGTCGTCATAGCCATCGGCATCACGACGCTGATGCTACTGGCCGCGAGCCAGGTGGCCAAGGGCAGGATGACGGTCGGCGATCTGGTGCTGGTCAACGTGTATATGATCCAGCTCTACATGCCGCTGCATTTTCTCGGTTTCGTGTACCGCGAGATACGCCACGCGCTGGCGGACATGGAGAAGATGTTCAGCCTGCTGCATGAGCATCGCGAGATCGAGGATTCGCTAAATGCAACGGCTTTGGAAGTGGGCAGCGCGGCAGTGCGTTTCGACAATGTCAGTTTTGGCTATGCCCCCGACCGGCAAATATTGTTCGACGTGAGCTTTGCGATCCCGGCCGGGAATACGGTGGCGGTGGTGGGCGCGAGCGGGGCGGGCAAGTCTACGCTGTCGCGTCTGCTGTTCCGCTTCTACGATGTTCAGCAGGGGCGCATCCTCATCAGCGGCCAGGACATACGCGAGGTAACGCAAAGCAGCCTGCGCGCTGCGATAGGCATCGTGCCGCAGGACACGGTGCTGTTCAACGATACGATCTATTACAACATCGCGTATGGCCGGCCTGAGGCGACGCGCGAAGAGATCATCGTCGCCGCGCAGGCCGCGCACATACACGATTTCATCGAATCGTTGCCGCAAGGATATGACACCATGGTGGGCGAACGCGGCCTGAAGTTGTCCGGCGGCGAGAAGCAGCGCGTGGCGATCGCGCGCGCGATACTCAAGAATCCGGCGATATTGATCTTTGATGAAGCGACTTCCGCGCTCGATTCGAAATCGGAAAAGGCGATCCAGGCCGAGTTGCGCGCTATCGCGCAAAATCGCACCACGCTGGTGATCGCGCACCGCTTGTCCACCGTGGTCGATGCTGATCAGATCCTGGTGATGGACCAGGGTAAAATCGTCGAGCGCGGGACACACCGAGAACTGCTGGCGCAAAATCGGTTATACGCGCAAATGTGGAATCTTCAGAAACAGGAAGAGCATGCGCAGCCTGCTTATTGATTTATATTGAATATAAGGTATGCTAATCGGCCCTATTGAGACATCATGCTGAGAAAACAACAATGAAGAAACATATATTGATGCTGATATTGCCGGTTGCGGGGTTGATTGCGTTTGTCGCGCATTCCGAAACCGAGCAATATCAATTCAAAATGGATGAATCGATGACGGTCCCGTTGTCGTTCAAGGTTGCGCCGCTTAAGCCCTTGCAGGTCAAGGTTTCGGCGCTTAAGGTGCGTTCCCATGTCGCGCTGATCTATGACGAGCAGATGCAACGCCCGCTGTACAGCAAAAACAGCCAGACGGTCATGCCGATCGCGTCGATCACCAAACTGATGACAGCGATGGTGCTGCTGGATGCGCATTTGCCGATGGACGAGGAAGTGAGTGTCGAAGAGGACGACCTGAACAGCATCAAAAGGGCGAAATCAAGATTGCGCATCGGCATGACGCTCACCCGCAGTGAATTGCTCAGGCTTGCCTTGATGGCATCGGAGAACCGTGCGGCATTGGCACTGGCGAGAAGTTATCCGGGTGGTACACAGGCGCTGGTGGCTGCGATGAACGCCAAGGCAAGCGCTCTGGGCATGGAGAACACCCGCTTTTTTGAACCGACCGGACTGGACAGCGACAATGTTTCCACCGCGCAAGACCTGGTCAAGATGGTTTCCGCTGCAAGCTACTATCCCTTGATCAGTCAATATACCACCAGCACATCGCATTCGGTGGAAGGCTTGAATGGACGCACCATGCGTTTTGGCAATACCAATCCCCTGGTCAGGAGCGCGTCTTGGGACATCGGCCTGAGCAAAACCGGGTTTATCAACGAAGCCGGGAAGTGCCTGGTGATGCAGGCAAATATCAATCATCGCCCTGTCATTATCGTGCTGCTTGATTCGTGGGGCAGGCGCACCCGTATCGGCGACGCCAACCGCATCAAAAGGTGGATGGAAAAAGCTAAAACACTTGATCGTGTAGCGCAGCAAAGCTAGCGACTGAAAGCATGGCAACCGATTTCCCTCAAGTCGGACTGGCTGGTTTTTTAAATATATCCGGAGCGCAAGCTCCCCCGGATTTCAGGGGTTGAAAATGGGCGAATCGCTATTAGCACTCACTATCATTACATTGATCGTCATCACGATACGCCGCGCAAGGCCGGTGATCCTGGAGAACCCGGTCATTATCCAACGCCCCGGACAGTACCACATCACGCTAGCGCCACAGCTCAACCGCGCTCAAACCTTTGTCGAGCAGATAGCCAAACAATATATCCAATCGCATCCATCCGAACGCGATATGCCAACCCAATTTTTCGAAGTGCGCGATCCCAAGGTGTTTTCAAAGGGCCAGAGTTCTTATTTGCTGGCGATCGCATTACGCGGCGGGATATTGTATTTTCAGGCGGTCAATCCCAAGCCCAAGCAACACGATGAAGACAGCAATTACAAGACCTTGCATGAATTTTCCGAGTCGGTGTTGAAGCATCATCCGTTCTCCGGGCCTGTGCATGAACATGGCATGGAGAAGCTGCGCACTACAGTCGATGCGATAGCGGCTCAACTGATGATAACCGTGAAAGCATTGTCCAACCCCGATTGAACCGGGTTGCCGAATATTCCGGCACGGTATCCGTAAAGCAAAAAATGTCTGACACCCTAATATGAATTGCCCCTGCGTGTTGAATATACCTCGCAATCCGGCTGATGATGGCCGTGCTTGCCCGTCCACCTTGTTGTAATCACTTTTCTCAATACTCTTATGGGGTATTGAGCCTGGCTTCGTTATAATTGTGTCGACTGTCCGTTGACGGATCGAATGTTTGTGCTGAATGCAGCCGTGTAAAAAGGTTGGACAATAAGTGAACGACAATACGGAATCCCCGAAAAATCCCGATCTGTTGCGGTATGCGATCGACCACGTGGCAGATGCCATTTACTGGAGCGATGAAAACTCGCGGATCATAGATGCAAATGAAGGCGCCAGCCGGATGGTCGGCTATAGTCGGGAAGAGCTAATGTCCATGACAGTGGTGCAGCTGAATCCGGATTTCCCATACGAAAAATGGCGTGCACAATGGGATTTGGTAAAGAAACAGGCTTCAGTCACATTTGAAAGTGTCCACCGTCACAAAGACGGTCATCTGATCAATGTCGAAATTACCGCGAACTTCATCATATACAACGACAAGGATCTGATCTGTTCCTTTGTGCGCGACATCACCGAACGCAAACACAATCAGCGCCTGATGGAGATGATGAAGTTCTCCATGGACCACATGGCCGATAAAGTGACCTGGGTTACCTCGGATGCCAAGGTTGTTTACGCGAATATCGCAGCCTGCAAATCCCTCGGCTATACGATGGAAGAGATGATGCAGCTGAGCATACCCGACTTTGATCCGGATTTTCCTGCTGATGTTTGGCCATCACACTGGGAGGATCTGAAAAAATACGGTTCGCATACATTTGAAACGAGGCATCGCACCAAGACCGGCGAGATGTATCCGGTGGAAGTTTCGATCAATTATATGCGGTTTGGCGATGAGGAATATAACTGCGGTTTTGCCCGCGATATCAGCAAACGCAAGCATGCAGAAATGTTGTTGCGCGAAAGCGAAGAAAAATTGCGTTTGTTGTTCGAGAATATGACCACCGGCTTTGCGCTGCACGAAGTGATCTGCGATGAACAAGGCAAGGTTATTGACTATCGCTTTCTTGAAATCAACCCAGCCTATGAAAAATTGACCGGGCTAACTCCCGACATCATCGGCAGGACAGTGCTCGAAGTGCTGCCGGGTACCGAACCCTATTGGATAGAATCCTTTGGCACGGTTGCAATGACCGGGGTGCCATCCCTGTTTGAAAACTATTCCAGGGAATTGGGGCGCTGGTATCAGGTATGGGCGTTCAGTCCCAAGATCGGCCAATTCGCCGTGATTGTGAGCGAAATCACGGAGCGCAAGAATATCGAAGAAGAATTGCGCCTCTATTCATTGGTGCTAGAAAACAGCAGCGAGGGGATGGTCGTGACCGATGCTGACAATCTGATCATTGCCGTGAATCCCGCATTTACAAGCATTACCGGTTACAGTTTCGAGGAGGTCAGGGGCAAGAATCCGAATATGCTCAAATCCGGCAGGCATCCCCCGGCCTTTTATCAAGAGATGTGGAATGAACTTGCCGCCACCGGCCAGTGGCAGGGTGAGATATGGGACAAACGCAAGAACGGCGAGATCCACGCCAAATGGCTCACGATCAACACCATACGCAATAACGATAGAACGATAAATCGGTATGTGGCGCTGTTCTCCGACATCACCGAGAAGAAGAAGTCCGAAGAACTGATCTGGCGACAGGCCAACTTCGATACCCTGACCGGATTGCCCAATCGCGATATGTTCCGCGATCGATTGGACAAGGAAATGAAAAAAGCTGTTCTGGGCATCATGCCACTGGCATTGCTGTTGATCGACCTCGATCAATTCAAGGAAGTCAACGACACGCTTGGACATGCAGTGGGGGACATGTTATTGATAGATGCGGCACAACGCATCAGTGCAAGCGTGCGTGATACGGATATCGTTGCCCGTTTGGGCGGCGATGAATTTGCGGTTGTGATATCCGCATTTTCTGATACGAGACATGTCGAGGATATCGCCCAGAAAATTGTCGGAAGATTGGCCGAACCGTTTCATCTGGGGAGTAATGAGGCCTATGTGTCGGCCAGTATCGGCATCACCATTTACCCGAACGATGCGACCGACATCGCAACCCTGATGAAAAATGCCGACCAAGCGATGTATGTCGCCAAGAGCAAGGGGCGCAACCGCTTCAGCTATTTTACCCAGTCTTTGCAACAGGAGGCGCAGAAACGCTTGCATTTGATCAACGACTTGCGCGATGCGTTGGAAAACGGCGAATTCAGGCTACATTTCCAGCCGATCGTCGAGTTGTCGACTGGATATGTCCATAAAGCCGAAGCGCTTGTGCGTTGGCAACATCCCAGGCGGGGCATGGTCTATCCGGCAGAATTCATTCCGCTGGCAGAGGAAACCGGCTTGATCCACAAGATCGGCGACTGGGTATTCAGAGAGTCGGCCCGGATGTCATTGCGGTGGGGCAAGCTGTCCCCGGGCGGTTGTCAGATTAGCGTGAATATGTCACCGGTCCAATTTCAGCAAACCGGCAATTTTTGCGATGAATGGGTCGAATATTTGGCCAGCCTGGGTTTTTCCGGAAAAAATATCGTGGTTGAGATCACCGAAGGTCTGCTTCTGAACGCAGAGTCTGGCGTTACCGACAATTTGATCAAGTTCCGCGATGCCGGGATACAGGTCGCGATCGATGATTTTGGCACAGGATATTCGTCGCTTTCATATATCAAAAGATTCGATATCGATTATCTGAAGATCGACCGGTCGTTTGTGAGCAACCTGGAGACGGATGCCAACAACATGGCCTTGTCGGAAGCGATCATCGTGATGGCGCACAAGCTGGGCATCAAGGTCATAGCGGAAGGTGTGGAAACCGATGCGCAATATGCTTTGCTGGCGGAAGCCGGATGCGACTACGCCCAAGGCTATCTGTTTTCGAAACCCATTCCTCAAGAAGAGTTTGAGAGACAGCTGATCGCGCAAGGGTAACAATAATACACCGGCTGGTACATCTATCTGCCTGACGCACCGAGCGGACCAGTTGCTCTTAACAGTTTACCGATGCCGGCACCGCGGCATATTTTTTGCCGCACTTTGCAACTGTGTTGTTTCTTGACGGTGCATGCATTCCCAATCAGAATCAAACCATATGAGAGAGCTGCTCCTCGCTTCCTTCGACGGAAGGCAATACGGGATATGGAAGGACGCGATCCTGTCCGTCAGGGATATCCATGCATTGCACCGTATCCCTCTCAGCCCGGCCCGCATAGCCGGAATCATGATGGACGACGGGAAGGCGGTGACGCTGGGTGATCTATCCGTATGCGTCGGCCACAAAACTTCCGCGGCTATCGACCATGGCTGCATACTACTCATGGCAATTGACGACAAGGCCGCCGGGTTCGTGGTTAACGGCGAGTTGCGTACACTGCCGGTCTCCCCGGATTTTCTGTTCCCGCTCCCCGGTTATCTCAAGACACCGGTGTTCGATGCTTGCGCAGTCCATGACGGCATCCCGATTCCCATCATCAACGTCTCGGAGCTCTACTCCCGGGTACTGAAGAACGGCAAGGAATCTTCCGGATTCTCGGCTGGAATCGCCGCTTTCGAATCCCGGGATATTTCCGGAGTCGATCGGATCAGATTCTTTACCGCCGCAGGTGAACTTTACGCAGCGTCTGCAACGGATATAGACGACAAGGCGGTCAAGCCGGGACCGATCACACCGTTGCCTGATACACCTCGGCATGTCAGGGGCGTGACGTTCCGGGATGCCCGCCTGCTGACCGTCATCGACTTGGCACAGCGCATCAAATACGAGAATACCTCGCCGGATTCGCTGATGCTGATTATGGGTAATGCAGATGCAGAATTCGGGTTTCTGGTCGAAAGCGATGGAGGTACGTTGTCTGCGGATAAAGTCACGATCAAACCGTTACCAATGATCGCCCAATCCTTAGGGCTGAAGCATTTGGCGGTGCGCACGGGGGAACTCATCCCGCTTGTCGACCTTGCCATGGTGTTGTCACCGGATTCGGATGCGTCCGACGAAAAGCCGATCTGGCAACGCTATTCGGCAGATTCCAACTTCCCCGATATTTTTTTCAGGCACGAAGTCGAGGTCGTTGAATTCTCGCTTCTGGGCGAACGCTACGCGCTGCCCAAACAGGAAGTGGAGAATGTCATCAGCTTTAAACAACCGCGTGCGCTCCCGGATGTGCCGTCCATCGTGATAGGCGTGGCCGAACATAACGGGGAGGTCCTTCCGGTGGTGGACCTGGCGATGATGTTCGGCAGAAGGTCAATTGCTACGCCCGAGTGGCGCATGATGCTCGTGAACAATGGGGATTTCCGGGTACTTGTCATCACGGAGACGGTTTTCGCAGAACGACGGCTTACGCCTGATTTGCATCGTGCCGTGCCGATCCACCTGCCGCACAACCTGATGTACGGGTGTTACCCGGACGCGAATGCAGTAAGGATCATCCTGAATGTCGAGGCAATCTCGGTGCATTTCGAGAAATCCCTGATACAGAAATTCATGCCCGCGCTCTCGCATGAGATGCGGATGTCTCCGACGGGAGTCGTGTATACATTCCCGGAGGAAAAAGTTACACAGGTTGAAAAGGTTGGCCCGGAAGACGAAGCCGGACCTGTCAAGAAGGTTGAACCGAAGGAAAAGGCGGGTGAAGAACCGCAACCTTTTACAAAAGAGACGCCGCCTCGCGTAGAGCCTGAGCCGGTTTCAGAAGCTGTGCCATCAGACGGGTTTATTCCGGCAGAACCAGTGCTTGAACAACAAGCAGAACAAGAAGTCGTCGAATGGGAAGAAACGGATAGCACATCCCACTCGAAAGTTACCGAACCGGAGCCGTTGGAAATTTCTGATGCAGCCGAATCCTCGGTTGACGAATGGAATGCCGGCGCAGCGTTCGAGCAGGAACATGTTCAACAGGTGTCTGAGCAAACCATCGTGCCGGAGACAATGGCAGTTGCGGATGAATCCCAGGAAAATATTCCCCATGAGGATGTACGGGATCAAGAAACATCCGGTGATGGCGGCACAGCGCGCGAACCTGTCACCGTCGGAGAAAAATCTCCGCTCGAGATATTGAAGGCCTCGGTAAAAAAGCAAAGGAAGCCGAAAGCGTCTGCAACAGCTACAGCCGAGAGCCGGCCATCTGGACCGAAATTCTCTTCTGCAAGCGCCAAATCCAATAAGGCAGACCTGGAAGTGGAACCGCTAGCAGCGTGGTCGCACTATGAGGAGCGCTCTGCCCAAGGCTGGAAGCGCGGAATCACCTATGGTGCGATCGTAGCTGTGCTGATGGTTTTATTCTATTTCTCAGGGACTTTCAATTCTGGGACTGCCGATAAACCTGCCGTCGAAAAAAACGCGCCGGAAACACAATCAGCACAGATAGCGCAGTCTTCGGCTCAGTCCGGGGAATCCGCCATTGAAACCGTGCCGGTCAAGCCCGAGGTCGATCAGGCAACGCAGCAAGCCGGACAGGCCAGTTCTAAAATGAAGGCAGAACTTGATGCCAGGATTCAGTCCGAAACAGAGGCCAAGCCCAAACAAAAATCCGGGGTAACGACCCGACAGACATTGGTGCTGAGCCCGTTGGCCGGGGAGCAGGGCGAAACGGCGCAAGCTGTAAAACAACCCCGTGCCCCGCTCGAGCTTGATATACCAAAAAACAAACCGACCGATATCGATGTATATGTGGTGCAGCGAGGCGATACGCTCTGGAGCATTTCGGAACACTTTACCGGCACCCCCTTCAACTATCCGCGCATCGCCGGAGAGAACAGGATCGCCGACCCCGATCTCATCTTCCCCGGGCAGAGGATACGTCTGATCAAATAGGTTTAACGGTGTTACTTTAGCTGCTCGGGAAATGGGCCGATAATTCTTTCCTGCAGGAATTAACGTTCAGGAGTTTGGCTATGCTGATCTTCCTAAGCGTGGCGTTGCTAATTTACGGCGCCATGCATACATACGCTCTTGGCAAGTTGTGGCTGGCTTTCCCGCACTCTACTGTATTGACTTTGACCCTAGTGTTCTGTGGACTCGCCATGACATTCTCGCCTCTGCTCCTGTGGCAGCTGGCAAAGTCGAACTGGCACAACGCTACCGTCGTCGCATCCTGGGCGGTCTATCTCTGGATGGGGCTGCTGTTCCTGTTTTGTTCCATCGCCCTGGCTTTTGATCTCGGCCATACACTGGCAACAGTGCTGGGATTCAAGTGGCCTCTGAATGCGCCGATGACGTTATTGATCGTCGGCCTGATCGCGTTTGCGATGCTGGGCTATGGCTTTTTCGAGGCCAGGCAGATACATGTTGAACAGATAAAGATCGCCACCCCAAAGCTGTCCCCGGCCATAGGGAAAGTGACCATCGCGCAGATCTCCGATCTGCATCTTGGCGTGATGCAGGGCGACGAATTCCTTGATCGCATCATCGCCATGTTGCGCGAACTGAAACCCGAAATCGTCGTGGCGACCGGCGATATCGTGGACGGGCAAGGAGATGACCTTGACGAATTGGCCCGGCACTTCCTCGCTTACAAACCTCCTAAGGGGTCATATGCAGTTATCGGCAATCACGAAGTCTATGCAGGGCTGGAAAATTCCCTGCGTTTTTTGCGCAGCGCCGGCTTTACCGTGCTGCGAAACGAGTCGGCTGCAGCGGGCGGAATAATATTGTCGGGAATAGACGATCCGAGCGCGGGCGCGCACGGCAAGGAGACAGGGATGGATAACAGTATGGCACGAACTTCATCCGGAGGGGGAGACTTCATTGTTTTGCTCAAACACCAGCCGGTGGTGGATAACCAAATCCCGTTCGACCTGCAACTATCCGGTCATGTACACGGCGGACAGATATTCCCATTCGGACTGTTGACGCGACTGGCGTATGGCGTGGGTACCGGCCTTACCCGGCTTGCGTATGGGCGCGAGCTGTATGTCAGCCGGGGAGCCGGAACCTGGGGGCCGCCGATACGCCTTTTCGCGGCACCCGAGATCACGCTGGTCACGATCGAGAGTGCTGAGAAATAGTCATTAAGAACCAGGGGATGTTACTTCTGCTTTTGGCACACAGCAGTCATAATGCTGATGCCATTCTAATGTCTGTTATGGCCGAGAACCGGACGTTCTCAGTTGACTCTTTCAACGACGGCTAGGAGCACACAGCAGACATTCATGATTTGTTGGTTAGCTATAATTTCCAGTGTCTGCTTTGGGTCTAAAGCGGTCATTTGGCGATTATCCGGTATGTGCCAAAAGCGGAAGGTCAATGTATGATTGTATTGTGTAGAGCTTCGAGGCTTGAGAAAAGCGGTAATATCCAATCAACAGAATCTGCTTCCGAAGTACCTTTTTCAATATTGTTGGCCAGCTGGATTGGAAACATATGCGGACAATTTTTCTAATAGCAATATTGCTACCGTCGATGGCATGCGCATCCGACTGGGTTGAATTGGCCAAAACGCCGGAAGCGAGGGTAATGCTGGATAAGGAATCCGTGGAAAACTTTGGTGGAGAAGCGAAAGCAACGCTAAAATTTCTTTATCATAAGAAGCAGCCTGGGCAGACCGTCACTCTGGGCAAACCGTTCGATAGCTCGATCAACCAATATTATCTGGATTGCAGGACAATAAGATTCCAGGTGCTTGAATTGACCGTATTCTACAATAATGACATTGTCGGTACTTTCCATGCGAGTCTGGATCGGAACAATTTTCTGGAACCCAAGTTGGGAACCGGGGTCATGTATTTGCTCGACAAGGTTTGCAATTCCAATAAAGCCGTTACCGCGACTCAAAAGAATTGAACATATTGGGCTGTAAGTGGACATTCGTGTAATGCGGCTGCAAGAATTTAATATAGACTCAGAACCGAAATGCGTCTGGCTGGTCGAACCTGCCGGTTGGCATCATGTGCGGTTCCAAGCCAAGTCAGGCGGAATTCTATCTTTGCCGTGTGACAATTGAATTGGTCAGTGCCCAAAATTGAGGAGGATAAATGGAAGAGTCTGCTGAACGTCCTACGGTATTGGCAGTGGATGATGCCCCTGAGAATTTGATGATAATCGAGTCTGTTCTGGGGAAACATTATTCGTTGAAATTATTCAACGAACCAAAAAAAGCGCTGGATTACGCGTTTGAAAATCCTCCGGACCTGATATTGCTCGACATCATGATGCCTGCTATGAATGGATTCGAAGCATGCCGTCGTCTAAAGGCAAATCCGAAGCTTGTAGATGTACCGGTCATTTTCATCACTTCGAAAAATGAAGATGAATACGAAGAGCATGGATTTTCGGTTGGCGCATCTGATTTCATACATAAGCCAATCAACGCCGCCATATTACTTGCACGCGTTAGGACCCATCTCAAAATCAAGCTGGTTATGGATTATCTCAGAGATGAAAACGAGCGTTTACAGGACAGCAAAAAGCAGTCGCCATCTGAACTTATGAAGGTGATCAAGATACTTTGGGACAATCCGTTCATCAAGTTCTGACTGCCAGGTAGCCTGCACTGCAACCTGGTGTTGTTGTTTTACAGCGAGGATTGTGGCTATGGCCGCCGCTACGCGGCTTCACATCGGCTTCGCCGATATGAGCCTACGCCACAACCTGGTACTACTGTATTACAGTAGTACCAGGTTGTCCCTGTGAATCATCTCGGTATCGCCACCATAGCCGAGCAGGGCTTCGATTTTCTGGCTGGCATGCCCCGCGATGCGGCGGGCTTCTTCTGCGTTGTAGTTGGTCAAGCCGTGCGCGATTTCCTGTCCTTCTTCGTTCACGCAGGTGACCACCGCGCCGCGGTCAAACTCCCCGGCGACTTTCTTGACGCCTATCGGCAGCAGGCTCTTTCCCTCGCTGCGCAGGGCTGTTACTGCGCCTGCGTCCAGCACCAGTTTCCCGGTAACCTGCAGATGATCGGCCAGCCATTGTTTGCGCGCCACAAGGGTGAGGGTAGTTGCAGTGAGCAGAGTACCGATGGATTCTCCCTTTATCAGGCGCAACAGCACATCGGGTTCGTGCCCTGAGGCGATGACAGTGTGCGCGCCGCTGCGTGCAGCGCGTTTCGCCGCGAGTATCTTGGTAATCATGCCGCCTTTTCCGATGTGGCTGCCGGCCACGCCTGCCATGCTTTCCAAAGCGGGATCGCCTGCTTTCGCCTCGCTAACCAGCGCAGCCTCGGCATCCTTGCGCGGATCCGAAGTATAGAAACCGTTTTGGTCGGTGAGTATGATCAGCACATCGGCCTCGATCAGGTTGGCGACCAGCGCGCCCAACGTATCGTTGTCGCCGAATTTGATTTCGTCTGTTACGACAGTATCGTTTTCGTTGATGATCGGTATGACGCGCAAGCTCAGCAGCGTAGTCAAGGTGGAGCGTGCGTTCAGATAGCGCTCGCGGTCGGCCAGGTCCGCGTGGGTGAGCAGTACCTGCGCGGCATGCAGACCATGTTTTCGGAAACAGCTTTCATAGGCTTGCACCAGCCCCATCTGGCCTACCGCTGCCGCAGCTTGCAGATCGTGTATCGAAGCGGGGCGTTTTTTCCAGCCCAGGCGCTGCATGCCTTCGGCAATCGCCCCGGAAGATACCAGCACGACATCATGACCGCCGGCATTGAGCGCGGCGATCTGTTGCGCCCAGTTACCGAGCGCGTCAAGGTCTAGGCCTGCGCCCTGATTTGTCACCAGGCTGCTGCCGACTTTGACGACGATGCGCTTGCTTTTGGACAGTACGGTTTTCATGACGATATCAGATAGAGCTTGCGTCGGATTCCTGCGCGCTTTCAGCGGCAGCCTGTTGTTCCAGTTCATTCATTGCCAGCAGATGTTCCATGATCGCGTAGGTCAATTCTTTGCAGCCCTCGCCGTTGATCGCCGAGATCACGAAATAGCGGTCGAAATCGTCGAACTCCCTGAGGAAGGCGGCGATTTTCTCGTCGCGGTCTTCCAGCAGATCGACCTTGTTCAGCAGTAGCCAGCGAGGCTTGTTATACAGGGACGGATCGTATTTCTTCAGCTCATTAAGTATCGCGCGCGCATCCTTGACTGGATCGGTACCCTCGTACATCGGTGCGATGTCCACCAGATGCAACAATACGCGTGTGCGCGCCAAATGGCGCAGGAACTGGTGCCCCAACCCGGCGCCCTCCGCCGCACCCTCGATCAGTCCGGGGATGTCGGCGATCACGAAACTCTTTTCATTGGATACGCGCACCACGCCCAGATTCGGGTGCAGCGTGGTGAACGGATAGTCGGCCACCTTGGGTTTGGCCGCAGATACCGCGCGGATGAATGTGGATTTGCCGGCATTGGGCATGCCGAGCAGCCCGACATCGGCGAGTACCTTCAGCTCCAGCTGCAATTCGCGCGATTCGCCTTCCGTTCCTTCGGTGCATTGGCGCGGCGCGCGGTTGGTGCTGGATTTGAAATGGATATTGCCCAGGCCGCCGATACCACCCTGCGCGAGCAAAGCTTTTTCGCCGTCGTGGGTGAGGTCGGCGATCACTTCGCCGCTGTTGACGTCGGTGATCACCGTGCCGACCGGCATGCGCAGCACAATGTCATCGGCGCCCTTGCCGTAGCAATCCGAACCGCGTCCCGGCTCGCCGTTCCTGGCGCGGTGTGTGCGGGCGAAGCGATAATCCACCAGTGTATTGATGTTACGGTCCGCCTGCGCGTATATGCTGCCGCCGCGACCGCCATCGCCGCCGTCCGGTCCGCCTTTCTCGATGTACTTTTCACGGCGGAAGCTGGCGATGCCGTTGCCGCCCTTGCCCGCGATGACCTCGATTTTTGATTCGTCGATAAATTTCATTTCATGTATCTATAAATTAACTTCTGGCACAAATAAAAAAGCCCTACCTTGCGATAGGGCTGGTTCGTATCCGTTTGAGCCAATTATGCGGCTACGATGGAAACTGTCCTGCGCTTTTGCGCGCCCTTGACGGCGAATACCACTTTGCCGGCGATCTTGGCAAACAGTGTGTGATCCTTGCCCATGCCGACGTTATCGCCGGGGTGGAATTGGGTGCCGCGCTGGCGCACGATGATGCTGCCCGCACTGATCAGTTCGCCACCGTAGCTCTTTACACCCAGTCGCTTCGAGTGAGAGTCGCGTCCGTTACTGGTACTGCCGCCGCCTTTTTTTGATGCCATGCTGTGTGCTCCTTAATACTATTTGGTAGAGATACCGTCGATACGGATCTCGGTGTAGTTTTGACGATGCCCCTGGTTCTTCTGGTAGTGCTTGCGGCGGCGCATCTTGAAGATGCGGACCTTGTCGCCGCGGCCATGGGATACGATGGTCGCCTTTACCGAAGCGCCCGTCAGCAATGGCTTACCCACGGACAACTTGTCTCCGTCGGCGACCATCAGCACCTTATCCAGCACGACAGGCTTGCCCACGTCGCCTGGAATGGTTTCTATTTTCAGTGTTTCGCCGGAAACGACGCGATATTGCTTGCCACCGGTTTTAATGACTGCGTACATGACTACCTCAATCCATTGCGTTTTTTGCGAAGGCGCGGATTATACCTAAATATTCGCAAGCGTCAAAACCATTTTTACAGCTTTATTACCATAAAACTCGATATTTCTACGAATTAAATGAATTAAAGAGGCCAGCAATTATCGACAAGCCAACAACATTGACAAGGTAGTTTGGGTTAGACCGAATTATTGTTTCAATGCATATCACACCAAAATGGTTCAAGCATACCAATAACAATTTTGACCGTAGCCCACCATACCCAAATCATCACCCTTCTTCGGGAGCGTATCATCAGTGGGATTGCTCACGAATGGAAAAAAGCGTGGTGCTTGGTACCGTAACGTCGATCAGTAGGTAAAAGATATACGACATTTGACACCACAGCACATGTGAGAATTACTTATACAATTGTGATTGTCAGTGAACTTTCATAGCAACAAGACGTTGGTGTAAATTGGCATGGGAGTCGGGGAGCATCATGAAGTGGTGCCGCTCTTGGCTCGCCGACGCTGTGGGAATACAGTATTTGCGAAGAGGTGGGAAGTTGAGAAGAAACCGGGCATCAAATCTCCTCTCATGGTCGAGCACGCTACTGGGGCTCGTGCTGTGGTGTGCTGTGAATCCGGCATTCGGATGGATTTACCCGGAACATCGCGACATCGCGGTCCTGGCAGTGCAGGGCCTCGACGCCGAACACAAAGCGGAGTTCGATCGCTTTTGGCAGGATGCGCGAGCGGGCGACGAGCAGCGCCTCTGCGCGCAGGGTGCCGACACCGGCCAGGGTCTCGCGCCGCAGTGCATCGACTGGGCCGCGCTGTCTGGCATCGCCGGCGATCACTCGTGCTCGAGCCAGGAAATGCTCGAGACGGTCCGCATGTCGGGTTGGATACTCGTGGTTGCAGGCGTTGCTGCGCAGCTCAAGGTGGATCTGGCGAAAATTCCGGTCACCGCACCCTTCGATATGACGAAGGGAACTTCAACCTTCATCGCCGATGCCCAGCGTCGATACGCGAGCGAGAAGAATCGGGCGGACCGCCTGAACGCTCTACGCACTGCAGACACCCAACTGCAGCGGGTTGATCCCGAGTATGCGAACCGGGCCGATACCAACCTTGCTCATTTCCTGCTGCCCCGCCCCGATACGAACCTCGACCCGATTGCATATGGCGCGTTGGCGCTACGCCCAGGATCGGAACTCAACGCGGCTGGCGTCTATGCCTGGTATCACATCAGCGCATTGCAGAAGGCGAGCCGACTCGCCACCGAGCAGCTATCGCCAGAAGAGCGCCGCGCACTAGAGCGCTCTGCATTGATCGATGAGGCGTTCGCATTGCATTTTCTGGAAGACATGTATGCGGCCGGGCACGTGGCGGGCAGCTGGGGCAACATCTCGCAGCGCAAGGGGACGCACGATTATTACAACCAGAACGGCCTCGAGGTGTTCACATGGAAGGGCCGCGACAAGACGATCGTGCTGATGGGTGATGCGCATATGCGTCCGCAGGACGCAGAGCTGGCCGCCAAGACAGTACGGATAAGCTTAGAACAGGTGCTCAACGCAGCGACGGGACGCTCGCGGGGTTACACCATCCCATATTTTCCCGGCGCTCCCGATCATGCGGACGAATTCGACATCTGCAAGGCCGCGACCTTTCCCGATCGTGCTAACGTAGGGTTGGGCTCTGGAGGGCGGGGGCTATACGCACCCGCCCTAAAAGAAGTGCTTCTGGACACACCTGTGCCGGGTCTGGGGGCCGGGCTGGGTGCGCTCCCGCGCGAAAGGAGCGAGGTGGGCACGTTTATCGGTCTTGCCGGTACGATCGATGCGCGCTACATCGATGGTGGATTAGTATCTTCGGAAAACAGCCCTGGCTGGATCGGCGGACTCGATATCGGATTTCGCGCAGGGTTGGGACTGGAGGGGGCGCTGGGGGAGTCCGGCGATGGTCTGGTGTTCGGCCAGCTCGGTGTTCGCGCCGAAACCCCGTCCACGAACAAGGCGGAGGGGACCGCATTGGAGACGTTGGGCGGCAGCCTGAGTGCGGCGATTCCGGCAAGAACGGGTCTGTCGCTACGGATCCGGATGCCGTTCTATCTTGTGCCGGGTGACCTCCTTTTCATCTCGCCGTTGTATCTGGTAAACCCTACCGCGTACAAGCAGATGGCCGTCACCGCAGCCAACGGCGGTCTGATCCCGTGGCAACAGGGCTTGGCCACGCCCTTCGGGCGTTTCCAGTTCGTGCTCGGCCGTGAGCTCGGCGTGACATGGTACGGAGTGTTCAACGCGAACAATCAACTGGCGGCGCCGAGCGACCCGCCGGGCGGTCCCGGGAGGGTGGTGAACTACAAATCGGAGTTTATCGATCTCCCGATTCTCGAATATCGCCCGTATCGCGCGTTCTCCAGCAACCAGAGTTCGACGCTCCTGTTCCAGCTGTTCGCGGGCGCGGACATACCGCATGGCGCAACGGTTGTGAGTCCGCCCGGGGCGCCGCCAGTAGACTTGCGCACCGTCTACTCGCTGGGCCTGCGTATGGTGTTCGACTGGCGGTACTATCGCTGAGACGGGATATCCCGCGTCTGTGCGCTGTCCTCTGACGCCCAGGTAACTCAGGTTTTCTGTACTAGGTAAAAATGGGTTGGGCTCCCCTTTATTTCTATAGTCCCCGGATTATCCGACTTTCCAACATGAAAACGTGGCTCATCACTTGTTACTCTTTTTTCTCAAGCTCCTCTTCCACAAACCGCAACACTGCCTCGAGTAATGCTTCACGCGGATAGTCGTTGTGGTCAACAAATGTAGAGCCGATCATTGAATGTGATCGCGCAACAGGAACCACCAGTGCCCAGTGATCTGCGTTTACATAGCCAAGCAGTGTACTACCCGGGATGATTTGATCATAAAACAACAACTGTCCGTCGTTGCGGGCGTCTATCTGGCTTAGTTTGTTATAACTGGATTTGAGAATCGATGATATACGCTCGGGATTAGGGTAGGTTACAAGCGAATAATAAGGAAAATCAGGTGGCAACGAATGTGTTGCCAGCCATGTCTTGCGTACTTGCGGACGCAGACTTTCAACCGCACTACCATTACCATTTGTGCACTGCGCACCCGGCCAGTGTGTCAGCAATTCAAGCTGTGATTGGGTTGCATCATTAGCAAGCGGAGAACCGCCGATCGCCCCGGCCACACTGACAACCGCCGCTATGCTCCCGCGTATTTCCGGATAGGATACGACCGCTTCCAGGATGTCCGGTGCACCTTTGGAATATCCAATAAGAACCAGCTCGGGCTCCGCACTATCGGAGTCCATCGCCATAATCGCATCACGGATCTGACGCGCATTATTCGTTGTGCTGGACAGGGCGTCTACCTGAATCATTTCTTCATCATAGCCAAACTGATGAACATGTTTTTGGACGGTATCTTTAAGATCCAGCCATTGGGACACACAATCCCAACCGACTCCGGGTACAACTATCGCCTTGAGCCGTCGCTTGGCCTGTCCTAATTCGACTGCTTCGCCAGAGCCATCGGGTTCCACACCGACACGCGTCAGCGCATCGCTACAGACGCGGTAGTCAGGCAGGCTTGTGCCGCGTTCTTCAAGAATAGAACAAAAAATTTCTCGAAAACGGCCCCGTTTATCCATCACACCCGCCTGTGACACAGGCATCAGGGCAAGGGGTGGAGCGTCTTCCGTGTAGGGCTCCAGTGGAGATGATGCACAGGCACTAAGCACTCCGCATGCCACGACAGCCAGTACGACTAGCGGTATTCGACCGGTGCGATCAGTACAGCAAAAGAACTTTCCCCAATTAATGCTTATTCTCCCGGGTAATGGAATCATCGTCTGGTGGTGCCGGCTTTAGTTATCGGCCAGCGGAGGAAGCGGATATTTTGGAAGGATAACCGCGCACTGGTCGACTTCACCGGATACCCTGTCAATCCCCCCCTGCAAGGCCATGGAGAGTCCACCCGTAGCGATTGCGGAACCCATGGTAAACAAGGTACCCGTCTTGTTTAAACCAATGCGTGGTTTTGCAAGCGTGCCGCGCAGTGCCACAAACGGCGTGACAAACATATCCGCGCTAATTCCCACCCCTTCCCTGGGTTTGGTATTGAATTCGATGTCGAGTTTTTCCGTTTTGAGATCGACGTTGCCTGCTGCCACTATCGTGACTTTCTTGTTCTGTAAGAGAAAGTTCTCGAAAGTCGATGTACCGTCCTTGATGTCAAGGGCGATGACGCTGCATTCAAGATGTTCATAGGGGTCGTGTTTCGCAAACGGGTTCAGTGCTGACAACAACTGGGTGAGTATATCCGCCGAGACATTAGCCATGATCGAATTGTCTATCAGGCCCGGACCTGTGATGACTATCAGCTTGCCGCTACTGTTTGCCGCAAGGGCACGCGGCGAGTTGCCTGATGACTTCAGATCAGCGGTCAAGCCGGCCACAGGAATATCCTTGATATCCTTAACCTTGCCGGAGAGTACTTTCAAAGGTAGATCACGCGCGTCCAGATGGGCCTGGAGACTTGCCGGCTTGCCAGATGCATCAAGAACGATCTTGTTTATGCTGAGTCCGCCATCCGGCGTCTTAAAGCCGAAACTCCCCTTCAGGATACCCTTGTGTAGCGTGCCCTTGACTTTCACCTTTTCCATAGTCAGGGCGTTGGTAGCGAGCTTATCGATCGACAGATCGAAATCCACTTCACTATGCTGCAATTGGTCGAAAGGCAACGGATCATCGCTGAATACATATTTATTTGCTGCTGACTTTGGCTTGTCAGATTTTTTCGACACGGAAGATTGCGAAGCCGACCCTGCTTTTTTCTCATGCGCAGTAAACTCGACCAAATCCAGCGTCTTCGATACCAGTTGAGCTTTAATCGTTTTGCTTGCGGTACCCACAACTCGCAGGTTACCGGCAAGGTCACTGGCGCCAAATTTCAGTTTCAACGGATCGATCTTCACTTCCCCGGGTGATAATGAAAGATCGGCAGTCCCGTCAAACGCCAAGGGTGGCAGATTGGTCATCATATCCGCAAGGCTGTCGCCCTTTGCCTTGAACTGCATTGACGAAGCACCATCACCCTGTGCCAATATGCCATTAGCGGATATGCGTGACTTGCCCGCCGTGATAGTGATGTCCTGTAATTTGACGCCATCATTCTTCAAGGCCAACGCACCCTTTACTGAAATATCTTCCTTGGGGAGGTTCGCGACACCCAGCATCGTCCCGAGTTTGTCGGTGTTCTTCAGGCGTCCATCGATACTGACATTGTCTCGTACCTTGGCTACGGTCGCTGATACATTGAACTCACTGAGGTTGCCATCCACCGCAACGGTTAGTCCACTCGCATCGCTGGTCGCATCTGCTTTTAATCCCAGTGGACCGGATAGCGGAACGGACAGACCGGCTGTCTTGATAAACGCTGCCACATCCTTGCTATTCACTACTGTCTCTATATGGGTTGTTCCCCGCGGATTGGCGATCGCCATGTGTCCTTTGGTCTCTAATTGCACATCGCCCAGCGAACCCGTCACGGAAAAATCGCCATCACCGATGTCGCTCAGCTGCCGGCGCGTTCCGAATTGACCTTTCAATATGAGTGGCAGGTCAAAGATACTTCCCGTGACTGCCATGTCCAACTGGTCTTCCTTGTTGGTATCTATGGTGAGATTATTGAGGTAAAACTGTCGATCAGGGGAGTTGGATTGCCGCCGGGTGATTTTGACATTTCTGATCAGGACTTTTTCCAGCATGACCGGTACGCCGCCTGTTCGGGAATCGGAAACCTCCGTTGAGATGTTTTTCGAGTCATCATGATCCCTTGCGGGACTCCAGTTGGATTTGCCATCGCTGTCGTACTCGAGCAACAAGCTTACGTCTGTCATGGTGAAATCCCGCAGGAGCACCGGCCCAAACAGCAGTGACATGGGCCGAACGCTGGCGGATAGATGGCCGATCTCGGCCTTGTTCGGCTGAGATCCCCACGATGCATTGGCCACAGCGATATTGTTCGTGGTCACCGTGACTGCCGGCCAAAGGTCGACATCCACTTCGCTGATGGTGACTTGCTGTCCGGTCAGCGTACTGATCTGGTGTGCGATCTGGTCGCGATATTGATTCAGGTTGGCAAAGTGCAGATAGGCAAGCGCAACGACGATCGCCGTCAAGAAAACCAGCAATAAGACAAGTATTAGACGTCGTATGGTCTGCACTTTTGATATTCCTGTAACACGCTATGGCGCTATAGATATGATCCTTTAATCCGCCGTTAGTTGTTCACTGGTTATATTAACGTGTCCTGCCTCGCCCGTCAGTTACCTAACAACGTCAATAAAAGCCCGTTGAGTTGGTTGGGAGCACTAATCCAAAATAGGAACCAAATACCTGTTCCCGCTACAAATATCCCTTTTATCTTGGGTTTGTATAATGCAAGCTGGGTCGTTAGGAGAGAACAGCCATAAAGCAAAACATATAGAAGAGGAAGAAAGATTGGTGATACCAACCGCTCATTTATTGCATCAACTTTGATGATTGCGCTGGAAAAAACGAGAAAAATTGAGTAACAAAGGATAAATCCAGCACACAGAACAACAAAGACGGGAATATGGGTAACCGCGTGTTCAACTTCTTTTTCTGGGCATACCTTTTTTATGGATGCATATGCGACACTCAATACGAGCAGTAGAGATAATGTTGTCAGGCCGACTGCAATTGGAATGGATCCAGTAAAGTAGGAATGCGGAAACCACCAGTGAGCCAGGATCCTGGAAAATGAAGAAAAATTATTCAGTAAGCCATTGTTAGACGAAGTGCGGATACCGGTGAGTGTATCGGAAGCCCACCAAGTTCTGAAAACCCATACCAGATAGGGAGCAGACGCGAGCAACCCTATCGAAATGATTTTGATTTTATAAATTATTGTTGATGAAAAGAAGAATATGCTGGCTAGCATCACTACAGCAGCAATAATGCCAATATGTCGCGTCAACAGGCATGCCGATAATAGCGTTGCCGATATTATTAAATCAGACCGTCTTCTTAAGCTGAAAAATCTCGACCAAAAATACAAGCAAAAGAGTGATGCCAATAAAAATAGCGGTTCACTCCATGCATAATCGAATGTGATATCTAGCGGCGAGGAAAAGGCTGCTAGCAACAAGCCAACTCCCACCAGATATTCTGAGGGTAATGTTTCTTTTAATATCTTCCAATAGCCCGTCAGCAATATTATGAGTATTGTCGCATTCAGGAAGCTGGCCGCGATTGAAAAATCTGGCACAAATAGTACATATAATGCTAACGCTGATGGGTAAAGTGGTGGCCAATAAATGTAATTTGCACCAAAGGTCCCGGTTTCCAACAAAGAACGTGCGGCTGAGATATAACTATAAGAGTCGGGAGTAAGGCGGGATCCTGCCCATGGCCAAAAATAATATTTAACCAGAAGTGTTAAGACCAAAATAGTTAAGCCGAAAACTCTAAACCTGAGAGTCGAACTGTGATTCATTTTGGTAAACACAGTAGATTTTGAAATGGCTTAATTCGTCTGATTCTGTATTTGTGAAATATACCTGGCCGAAGCCGGACTTAAGTTTCCTATTCCAGTTGTCTTGATATTTATCGCTTCATGGAGTCGAAGAACTCGGCGTTGTTTTTGGTCGCCTTGATCTTGTCGAGCAGGAATTCCATCGCTTCCAGTTCGTCCATCGGGTAGAGCAGCTTGCGCAGCAGCCAGATCCTTTGCAGGATGTCCTGCTTGATCAGCAGTTCTTCCTTGCGCGTGCCGGAGCGGTTCACGTTGATCGCGGGGTAGATGCGTTTTTCGGCCATGCGGCGATCCAGATGGATCTCCATGTTGCCGGTACCCTTGAATTCCTCGTAGATCACATCGTCCATGCGCGAACCGGTGTCGACCAGCGCGGTGGCGATGATGGTCAGCGAGCCGCCTTCCTCGATGTTGCGCGCAGCGCCGAAGAAGCGCTTGGGACGGTGCAGTGCATTGGCATCCACCCCGCCGGTCAACACCTTGCCGGAAGAGGGCACCACGGTGTTGTAGGCGCGCGCCAAGCGGGTGATGGAGTCGAGCAGGATCACCACATCTTTTTTGTGCTCGACCAGACGTTTGGCCTTTTCCAGCACCATTTCCGCGACCTGCACGTGGCGGCTGGCCGGTTCGTCGAAGGTCGATGCGACTACTTCGCCGCGAACGGTGCGCGTCATCTCGGTCACTTCTTCGGGGCGTTCGTCGATCAGCAGTACGATCAGTATCGCGTCTGGGTTGTTCGACGCGATGGAATGTGCGATGTGCTGCAGCATAACGGTCTTGCCCGATTTCGGCGATGCTACCAGCAGGCCGCGCTGGCCTTTGCCGATCGGCGCTACGATGTCGATGATGCGTCCGGTGATGTTTTCTTCTGCTTTGATGTCGCGCTCGAGTCTGAGCGGTTCGGTTGGGAATAACGGTGTGAGGTTTTCAAACAGTATCTTGTTCTTCGCGTTCTCTGGAGGCTCGCCGTTGACTTTGTCCACTTTTACCAGCGCGACATAGCGCTCGCCGTCCTTAGGGGTTCGTATCTCGCCCTCGATCGAGTCGCCAGTATGAAGATTGAAGCGGCGGATCTGGCTGGGACTGACATAGATGTCATCGGGACCGGCCAGGTAAGAGGTGTCCGGTGAGCGCAGGAAGCCGAAACCATCTGGCAGGATCTCCAGCGTTCCATCGCCGAATATGCTTTCGCCCTTCTTGGCCTGGCTTTTCAGCAGCGCGAAGATTACATCCTGCTTGCGCATCCGGTTGGCGTTTTCAATTTCACTGGCCGCGGCCATTTCAACGAGTTCAGTGACGTGTTTGGTTTTCAGGTCTGATAAGTGCATAGCGATGCGGGATGGATAATTGAAAGAAGAGGGGTCTGGAAAATCCTATGGGGTGTATGAATATGGGATGTCAATTGAATGTTAATCGGGATGTACTGGATGAAACGGATTGGCTAGGAGTGGCAGAAGTCCACCCGCATGGTCTGGACATGTTCGTTTTATATTTTTGGTTCCTTGGGACGATACTGGAGAGACGATGCGGGCGTGACAGTAAACGCTTTAAATGTGGCTGTCAATAAAAGCAGTTAATTGGGATTTTGACAATGCGCCGACTTTGGTCGCCGCGATGTCGCCGTTTTTGAACAGCATCAGGGTCGGAATGCCGCGTATGCCGAACTTTGCGGGGGTTTGCTGGTTTTCGTCCACATTCAGTTTGGCTACTGTCAGCCGGCCGGAATATTCCTGTGAAACTTCTTCCAGGATCGGCGCGATCATGCGGCATGGCCCGCACCATTCCGCCCAGTAATCCACCAGAACCGGCAGGGGGGCCTGCACGACTTCGGCTTCGAAGGTGGCGTCAGAAACGTAATGTATATGTTCGCTCATGGTATATATTCTCGCTTTTTGAGGGTTGGTTAGAATGCTACAGGCGGCAATTGGGGGTGGGTCGCAGAATTTCAAGAGATATCCTACCCAAAAATGGCTTTGCTGTGAAGTGAATTAATTGTTACCAGCTCTGCTAAAATATCACGTTGTTGATAAATGGAGTCCAGCTATGACCTATGTAGTTTCCGAACCCTGCATCAAATGCAAATACACTGACTGTGTGGAAGTGTGTCCGGTGGACTGTTTTCACGAGGGGCCGAATTTTCTGGTGATTGATCCTGATGAATGTATAGATTGTACCCTGTGTGTGGCGGAATGCCCGGTAGAGGCGATCTTTGCCGAGGATGATCTGCCCGAGGATCAGCGGCATTTCATCGCGCTGAATGCCGAGTTGGCCAAGAGCTGGAAGGTCATTGTAGAAAAGAAAGATGCTCCCTCCGATGCCGACGAATGGGCTAAGGAGAAGGACAAGCTGAAACTGCTTGAGCGTTGACCACCGAATTCCTCGATAGAGTAGCCAAACATATCCTGTCCTGCCGCGCGCAGGAATTGCCCGATCTGCGCGGGGCAACGATTCTGTTGCCCAATTACCACGTAGCCCAGCCGCTGGCGCAGGCATTGATGCGTGCGGCGCGAGTCCCCGCTTTGATTTTGCCGCACATGGTTACCCTCAACGACTGGGCCCTGACCATTCAGCTCGATGCCCCCGTCACCACGAATAGCCAGCGCCACGCATTGTTATACCAGCAATTGCGCAAACAGCAGTGGTTCGAGCAGTCCGATCTTTGGAGCATGACACGCGAGTTGCTGGCGCTGTTCGACGAACTCACTTGCGCTCTCGATGAATTGCCGGATGACGCCAGTGCCTTCGCTGCTGCGGTGCAGCAGGCCTATCAGGCCCGGCAGAACAGCGCGCTGCAACTGGAGGCGCGGCTGGTATTCGAGCTGTGGCATGCGATGCAAAGCGCCGCAGAGCTGGATAATGCGAGCGCCTACCAGCGACGCCTGGCCAAGCTGGCGGGACAGGCAAACCAACCGCTGATCGCGCTACGCGCTTCGGATTGGGATGCACTGGAACAACACTTCCTCGATGAATATGCGCAACGCGCTGAAGTGACGGTGTTCGACGTGAGGGAAATGGCAACGATTAACTTGCAAAGTCCCCCGCCTCTTGAAGGAAAACTGAATTTCTTTGCCGCGACCAGTTTGGAACAGGAGGCGCGCGCTGCCGCGGTACAGGTGCGTCTTTGGCTGCAACAAGGCAAACGCGACATCGCCATTGTCACCCAGGATCGGGTTGTGGCTCGCCGTATGCGCGCGTTGCTGGAACGTGCCGAAGTATTGGTGGTAGACGAGGCGGGCTGGAATTTCGCTACATTATCGGTGAGCACGGTGCTTGACCGTTGGTTCACCGCGCTGCAAAGCGATTTCTACCACCATGACCTGCTCGACCTGCTCAAGTCGCCGTTCATCTTCGCGGACATGGAACCCAATGACCGTAAGGCAGCGGTATATCAACTGGAACAACTGCTGCGCCAACAAAGCGTCGTGGCAGGCCTGGAGGAATTCATTGCACTGGTCGAACATGAAACGTCCCTGCATCAGCCGCTCGCGCGCCTGCGCCAGGCGGCTGCGCTGTTGGAGCAGGGCAAGCGGCTGACTTTGTCGGAGTGGCTGATCGCATTGAACGAGAGTTTGCGTGTGCTGGGTATCGACAAAGGATTGCAACGGGACGATGCAGGCGCAAAGTTGCTGGTTGCACTTGCGACTTGGCAGAAGGAATTGGCAGGCGATGAAGGGAGTTATCGTTTCACCGAATGGCGGCGTTGGCTCGCGCAGCAACTTGATACTCAGACATATCGCGACAGCAGTATCGACAGTACTGTGCGCTTTACCGAGCTTAAAGCTACGCGCTGGCGTACCTTCGATGCGGTGCTGCTGCTGGGCTGTGATGCCGACCATCTGCCAAGTATCTCGGACGGAGGGCGCTGGTTCAACGACGCGGTGCGCAACAGCCTGAATCTGCCTACGCGAGCCACGCATGCCGCGCGACAGCGCGATGACCTGCTGGCGCTGCTGGGTTTGAACGACTGTGTGCTGGTCACATGGCAGAAGGACAGGGACGGAGAGGAAGTTCTGCTGAGTCCTTATTTGCAAATGCTGCGCGATCGCCACCAGATGGAACATGGTGACGATTTGGGCGAAAAAGAGCTGGCAGATTTTCTTGCGGCGGAAGAAGCGCGTAGCATCGAGTTGCCGCAGGGCAAGCAACCGGTTCCAACAGTAGCTTCAGAAGTTGTGCCACAAAGCGTATCGACCAGCGCCTACAACTCGCTGGTGGCGTGCCCTTACCAGTTTTACGCAAGCTACATCCTGCACCTTAATGAGCTAGACGAGGTACAGGAAGCCATCGAAAAACGCGACTACGGCATTCGTATCCACGACATTCTGCGGCGTTTCCACGAGCGCTATCCGCGTGTCAGTGACCACGCTACGGATGAAATGGAATCCGCATTGCGCAGCATCAGTGAAGAGAAGTTCGCTGACCTGTTGCAACTGGATTTCTCAGCGCGCGCCTGGCTGGCGCGCTGGTACAAGTCGCTGCCAGCTTATCTTGAATGGCAGTTGCAGAACGAGACCGAAGGCTGGCGCTATGCCGGTGCGGAAAGCGGCTTTGATCTGCACTTGGAAGGCGTGAATTTGCGCGGTCGTATCGATCGGCTGGATGTCAGGGAACAGGAGAAGCGCGTCTTCGATTACAAGACGCAGGGCGATCAGGCGCTGCGCAACAAACTCAAGGAAGCGGGAGAGGATGTGCAGCTTGCATGCTACGCAAGGGCGACTGGTGCGGAACAAGCCGCATTCGTCAGCATCGACAACGGCAAGGTGAAATCTGTCGCACCGACCGACGATGTCGCGCAACTGTCCCGACTCAATGCCGAGCGGTTGGAGCATCTGATGGCGCGTATCCGCGACGGCGCAGGGATGCCCGCGAACGGCATCGATGCGGCTTGTGAATATTGCGAAGTGCGCGGGGTGTGCCGCAAAGGGGAGTGGGATTGAATAACCATCTCGCCCTCGATCCGCGCTACAGTATCGTCGTCGAGGCCTGCGCCGGCAGCGGCAAGACCTGGCTGCTGGTGTCGCGCATTGTGCGCCTGCTGCTGGACGGTGCACAGCCCGCGCAGATCCTTGCGATCACCTTCACGCGCAAGGCGGCTCAGGAAATGCGGGCGCGACTTCAGGATTGGCTGCGCGATCTGGCCATGAAAGACGAATCCTTTGTACGCGAGTTCTTTTCCGAACGCGGATTGGAAAACCTGAACGTCGAGCAGGTACAGCTCGCGCGGGATCTTTATTCCACTGTGCTGCTGGCGCAGCCGGGCATCACGATCAGCACCTTTCACGGCTGGTTCATGCAGGTGATGCAGCGCGCGCCGATGAATGCAGATGTGATGCATGGCATGACACTGCTGGAACGCGCAGGCAGCGAGCAGGAAGAGGCATGGGAAGAATTGCTGGAGCAGATGCGCAAGCAACCGGGCAGTGTTTCGGCGCAATACATGCAATGGCTGTTCGGTGAATGCGAACTGTATAACACGCGCAAGCTGTTGTTCAACTTTCTTGCCAAGCGCGCTGAATGGTGGGCATACACCCGGGGCCAACAAGATGCGTTGGCATACGCGCTGGAAAATCTGCGCACCGATCTCGACGTGGACATGGCCTTCGATCCGGTAGCAGCCTGGGGGGTGGTTGGTGCAAGCAAAGAGGCATTGTTAGTCTTTGCCGGCCAGCTTGCCGACAATGGCACGCCGACACAGAAGGAAAGGGCGAGCGAACTGGAGCGTGTCTGGTCGGATAGCAAAGAGAGCGAGCGCTTTGAGAAAGTGTGGCCTTTGTTGTTTACCCTGGAAGGTCCGCCACGCAAAATGAAATCAACCAAAAATCAAAACAAGGAAGCATTCGATAGTGCATTGAACAATCTGCAAGCCAGTTTGCAAGCCATCCGCGACACGTTGGCCGAACAACAGGCCTGGCGCCTGAACGAGGCGGTGCTGCACTGCGGTACGGCATTCCTTGATCGTTATCAGGCGCTCAAGCAACAAAAGCAGCAGATGGATTTCTCCGATCTGGAATGGCAATTGTGCCGCCTGCTGCAAAACGGCGAACATGCCGAGACCATGCAGTACAAGCTCGACAGCCGCTACCGCCACGTGTTGCTGGACGAATTCCAGGACACCAATCCGCTGCAGTGGCAGACCATGAGAGCATGGTTCGATGCGGCGGTGGCGGTCGATTCGCAACCCACGGTGTTCATCGTTGGCGATCCCAAGCAATCCATCTACCGTTTTCGCCGCGCTGATGCGAGGTTATTTTCTGTAGCTCGCGATTATCTGAAGGAACATTTCGCCGCGCATGAGCTGCACAACAATTACACCCGCCGCAATGCGTTGCCCATCGTCAAGGCGGTAAATGCGGTGTTCCGCGAACAACCGGAAGGTTTCGAATTCAACGAGCATGAGACCCATCAACAAGATCTGCCGGGTCATGTGATGGTGCTGCCGCTTGAACAGGCTGATACAGGCGAAGAATTGGCATATGACAACGCTACCCTTGTACTGAGGGATCCGCTGACCACCAAGCGTGAAGAAGCGGGGGAGGGTGCGCGACACAAGGAGGCCGCACTTTTTGCAGAGTTGTTGCAAACCATTGTTGGCGAATGGTCGGTACACGAGAAGTCCATTGAACGCCGTGCTGCTTATGGCGACATCATGGTGCTGGTGCGCGGGCGCACGCATCTTGCCGTGTACGAAGAAGCGTTGCGCGCGCGCCATATTCCCTTCATCAGCTCGAGGCGCGGCGGCCTGCTCGATACTTTGGAAGCCAAGGACGTACAGGCGCTGTTGACATTTCTGATCACGCCGTTCGCCAACCTTGCGCTCGCTCAGGTGCTGCGCACGCCGGTATTCGCTTGCAGCGATGACGACCTGATGCGTATTGCAGGCATACAGGATGGATCAAGCTGGTGGGTACGTTTGCAGCAGTTGGCCGATCCTGCGCCAGCCTTGCTGCGTGCGAAAGAATTGCTGCAAGGCTGGCTGGCGCTGGCCGACAAATTGCCGGTGCACGACCTGCTCGACCGCATCTATTTCGAAGGCGACGTGCTGGCCCGTTACGCCGCCGTGCTGCCGCCTGAGATGCGCGCCAAAGTCAAAGCCAACCTGCACGCCTTCATGGAGATCGCATTGAGCGTCGATGCGGGACGCTATCCCAGCCTGCCGCGCTTTTTGCAGGAGCTGCGCGAATTGCGCGACAGCCGCGACGATGCGCCGAACGAAGGCAAGCTCGGCAGCGTCGGCAACGCGGTGCGCATTTACACCGTACACGAGGCCAAGGGGCTGGAAGCGCCCATCGTTTGGTTGCTGGATGCGAACGCGGATGTCAAACACCGGGAAGGCAACGACGTGCTGCTGGACTGGCCTCCGGAGTCTTCAGTACCCTCGCATTTTTCTCTCTATGCCGACCAGGCCTCGCGCGGGAGGAAGCGCGCGCCGCTGTTCGATCAGGACGCCGCGCAACAGGCGCGCGAGGAAATGAACCTGCTCTATGTTGCGATGACCCGCGCGCAACAGGCGCTGATCGTCAGCGGCACCAGCAAGGGCGTGGAGAAGGAACAGAAAAAATCGTCACCTTCCTGGTACGACCGCATCGCGGCAGTGGTGAGCGTGCAGGTTAATCCGTTGCAAAAGACGATGCTAGCCGCCGCAACGCAGTCTGGTGCCGAACAGAAAGTGGCCTTGCCATCGATCTTTCCCACCGGCAAACGTGCCGCAAGAGACACCGTGCAACAGCAGCGTGGCATCTGGTTGCATGCTTTGCTGCAACATCTAACTGACGGAAATACGCCGGAAAAGACGGAGCTGCAGCAACGCCTTGCCATTCCGGACGACGAGATCGAACCGTTGTGGCAACAAGCCCTGAAAATTCTTGCATCACCCCAACTCGAGCGTTTCTTCGAACCCCGGCAATATCAAGGCGCCGGTAACGAGATGCCTTACGTCAATGCACAGGGGGAACTGAAACGCATCGACCGGTTGGTGGAGTTCGGCGACGAAGTGTGGGTGCTGGATTACAAATTGGGCGATAGAGAAGATGCGGCGCGCTACCGCGCGCAGATGCAGGAATATAGGAACGCGATGCAGGCGGTTTATAAAGTCAAGAAGGTACGCTGTGCGCTGGTATTTGCGGATGGGGCATTGAGCGAAGTGGACTGATTCATTGCATGGTTATGCAGGTTATGAACGGATTTCATATTTTCGAATCGCAATACTTGCTCAGATCTGGACGCTTACTGGATTTTCTTCCAGCAAACTTTTTTCCATTCTTGAATGTTTGAGCTTGTCGAACAGGGTCGGGCCGGGACCGGTGACCACGAAGCCGTAGCGCTGGTAGAAGCCGACTACGTGAGCGCGCGCGTTCAACACGATGTGCTCGGCACCGCGGTCTCTGGCGATTTCCTCCAGCTTTCCGATCAGCGCGCGACCGATGCCAAAGCCGCGGCAGAATTCCTCGGTCGCCATGAAGCGGATCTGTGCCTCCTGTGCATTGTTCATGTGCAAGCGGCCTATTCCTAGCAACCGGCCATCCACATCCCTGACCGTGACATGATCGGCGGCTTCGTCGAACTCATCCATTTCGGAACCGCGCAGCCTGTCCCACGGGGCGCGCAGGATGCGCCAGCGAAGGTCGTAGTATTCCTTGAATTGTTCGGGTGTTTCGGGTTTGCCTATCTGCAGGATTTGCTTCATCGCCGTAACAATCAAATCGACGGGTAGTTGTTCACGGCATGATCGATGAATGCCTGCCAGATTTCGTTTGGCACCCAGACCTCCCGCATCGGATGTGTCGCAGTATCCTCGTTTTCTGCCAGGCACAGTTTTCGGTAAAGGTAGATGAATGCGGACACGCGCATGTTCTTGGCGCAATGCACCCAGACCTTGCAGCCTTCATAAACCTTGAGCGTATCGAAGAACTGTTTCAACTGATGAAGCTCGGGTCGTTCCCACACCACCGGAATCTGAGTGTATGAGATTCCCTGCCGGGTAATGAATTCTGCTTCGCCGTGCAGGGCATTTGACGACGTTGGCAGCGCAAGGTTGATGACCGCCTCGATGCCGAGTTCGGGCAGGCGCGCGATGTCCCGCTGGGACAGTTGGCCTGAAGTCCACAGCCAGTCGAATACCTGATGGGTGTTTTCAGCGTCCATAATCGTTCTTGTGTAAAGTTGGGTCTACAAAACAGGCTGTTAATGAAACTATCGGTAAACGTGGCGCTCACTCTAATGACTCCCTAAAATAGGCGCAACAACTTTCAGGATTCCGACCGTGAAACATGAAGTGACCAAAGGCCGCGGCGCCACATTGCAGATCGAAGGGCGCTTCGAGAGCGTGGCGCGCGAGCGTGTCGACGATGGCTGGGGCACGGCGGACGACCCATTGCCGCCATTCAAAACCACGGTGACGGTGGAGCAGGCCAAGAGCGTCTTGCAGCATCAGAAGTCGCCCGACATCTCGTTCGATCTTTCGCTCAATGCCTACCGAGGTTGCGAGCACGGCTGCATCTATTGTTATGCGCGTCCCAGCCATGCCTACCTGAATCTTTCGCCGGGGCTGGATTTCGAGACCAAGCTATTCGCCAAGCCGGAGGCGGCGAAGCTATTGCGTATGGAACTGGCCAAGCCCTCCTATCGCTGCTCGCCGATCGCTCTCGGTTCCAACACCGACCCCTACCAGCCGATCGAGCGTGAGTGGAAGATCACGCGGCAGGTACTCGAGGTGCTGGCGGAACACAGGCATCCGGTTTCCATCGTCACCAAGTCTGCGCTGGTCGAGCGCGATCTCGATGTGCTGACCCGGTTGGCCAGGGACGATCTGGTGAAGGTGTTCATCTCGGTCACGACTCTGGATGGTGAATTGGCGCGCAGAATGGAGCCGCGCGCCGCAACGCCGCGCCGCAGGCTGCAGGCAATACAACACTTGAATGAAGCCGGTGTGCCGTGCGGAGTGATGGCCGCACCGGTGATCCCGTTCCTCACCGATGCGGAATTGGAAAAGATCCTCGAGGCCGCACATCAACACGGCGCGCGCAGCGCAGGCTACACCTTGCTGCGCCTGCCATATGAGCTGAAGGATTTGTTCAAGGATTGGCTGAACAGCCATTACCCGCTGAAGGCCGAGCATGTGATGAACCGGATGCGCGAGATGCGCGGCGGACGCGAGAACGATCCCGAGTTCGGCAGCCGTTTCCGCGGCCAGGGCCTGTTCGCCGAATTGTTGTCGCAGCGCTTCCGCAAGGTTTGCGAGCGACTGGACTTCAATCTTGACGATACATCTCTCGAGACGGGACTATTCAAACCGCCGGAGCGGCACGGACAGATGGATCTTTTTGGCGATAAGTCATGAAACTTGTACGGATATATCGAATCAATATTTTCCCGTCGCTCGATTATTGATTAGAATGAATGCTTACCCGGTTTCATCACCCAACAACAAGGAGAATGACCATGGAACACAAATTACCCCAATTACCCTATGCAATGGACGCGCTGCAACCGCACATGTCCAAGGAGACCTTCGAATACCACTATGCCAAGCATCACCAGGCCTATGTGACCAACCTGAACAACCTGATCAAGGGTACAGAGTATGAGAACCTCGACCTTGAAGCCATCGTCAAGAAGGCACCTGCAGGGGGCATCTACAATAACGCGGCCCAGGTTTCCAACCACACATTTTTCTGGAGCTGCATGAAGCCGAACGGCGGCGGTGCACCGGGCGGCAAACTGGCCGATGCGATCAACAAGAAGTGGGGCAGCGTCGATGAATTCAAGAAGTCGTTCCAGGCTTCCGCGGTCGGCAACTTCGGTTCCGGCTGGACATGGCTGGTGAAGAAGTCTGATGGCAGCGTTGATATCGTCAACATGGGCGCCGCCGGAACGCCTTTGACCACCGGCGACAAGCCGTTGCTGTGCGTGGACGTCTGGGAACATGCCTATTACATCGACTATCGCAACCAGCGCCCCAAATTCGTCGAGACCTTCCTCAACCATCTGGTGAACTGGGATTTCGCTGCAAAGAACTATGGCTAGACAGGGCCGGTAATCGGCTGGTCGCTTCACAGGTTTCGACACTGTAGCCGCGGAATTCCGGCTTGAATGGGTTGACCCGCGCCGCAGATTGGATAAACTCCGATTACGGTTCACTATATCAGCCACTAGCCCATGTTCGAACATCAGGATGTCCTTGCTGCACTGAACGGCAAATTGCCCCTGCCCGAAAAGATCGAGTACGTCCACAGTTTGTTGAAAGGCCGCTATGATTTCATCGACCGCATCTCGGTGGCGATCTACGATGCGAAAACGGATCTGCTGAAGACATATCTGCACAGCAGCAACGATGAGAGCCCCCTGGTTCTGTATTCCGCCAAATTGTCCGATTCTGAATCGTTGCAGGAGATCCTGAAAATCGGGCGTCCGCGCGTGGTCAATGACCTGGATGTATTCAGAAATGTTACGGCCGAGCATGCACGCCGCATTTCGGCTCACCATTACAGATCTAGCTACACCATGCCGATGTTCCTGAAGGGAGAGTTTTTCGGCTTCCTGTTCTTCAATTCCCACCGCAAGAACGTATTTGTGGAAACGGTATTGCATTATCTGGATATGGTGGGTCATCTGGTGTCGCTGCTGGTGATCAATGAAATGTCCACTGCACGCGGGCTTTATGCGATCGTCAAAACGGCAGCGAACATCACGCTTCACCGCGATATCGAGACCGGGGCGCATCTGGATCGCATGTCCAACTTCGCGCGCTTGATAGCCAAAGAGGTGGCAAAAAAATACAAGCTCAACGACGATCTGGTGGAGCATATCTTTTTGTTTTCCCCGCTGCACGACATCGGCAAGATCGGCATCTCGGATAGCATTTTGCTCAAAGCCGGAAAATTGACCGATGCTGAATTCGATACCATGAAGACGCATGCCTCGAAAGGCGGCGAGATCATAGACATGATGCTGAAAAACCTCGGGTTCGACGAGTTCCCGCATGCCGAGATCCTGCGCAATATCGCGCTATATCATCACGAAGCGATCAACGGCAGCGGATATAACGGAATGATGGACCAGGAGATTCCCATCGAGGCGAAGATCGTCGCGGTCGCCGATGTTTTCGATGCGCTGACCAGCGCACGTCCATACAAGGAAGCATGGAGCAACGAAAGGGCGTTTTTGTTTTTGAAGTCCATGGCAGGCACCAAGTTCGACATAGATTGCGTGGCGGCGTTGATAAACAAGAATGCCGAAGTGGAGTTGATACAGCAAAGCTTCAAGGAAGACCATATAGGCTAGCTTCTGCACCCTGATGTCAAGGCCTCTGCTTTGTCGATCTGTTTGTGCAACAATCCGCACTTTTGAGAATGACTAGCCCGTCCCTAAGGAACCTCTGATCAAGTCCACCATGAACCGCGTTGCTGACAAAAACGGGATGATCGCAAGGCGCGCGACGCCGGTCGTAGTCATTCTACGATGCCAAGGAGCGCAACACCGCGAGCGCTCGTTTTTGTCTCAACCCATAAGGGCATTGGCTTTGCGGGCGGTCTGCGGCGTCAGGCTCCTAGCGAAGGGAATCACCATTCGCGTCGTCGCCTTTCTTGCATGTAGCCTCGCCGACACGTTACCGCGTAGCGGCCGATTGCGGGAGGCGAGGCGTGGGCGGCATTCCCGCACCATAGGCTTGCGCCCACCGTGTCATGCCGCCTACCCCGCAAAGCCGAATGCGCGGCCATGTGGGACTTAATCAGAGGTTCCCTAAATGAATACCACGCTCGTATTTGACATTGAAACCATACCCGACATCGCCGGGTTGCGCATTCTGCATGAACTGGATGCACGCGTCAGTGATGCGGAAGTGGCGGAAATGGCTTTCCAACTGCGCCGGCAGAAAACCGGCAGTGATTTCCTGCCGCATCATCTGCAGCGCGTGGTGGCGATCTCCTGTGCATTGCGCGAGGGCGACAATTTCAAGGTCTGGTCGCTCGGCGATCCGCACGAGGATGAAGGTTCCATCATCCAGCGCTTCTTCGACGGCATAGAAAAATATACCCCTCAGATCGTGTCATGGAACGGCAGCGGTTTCGATCTGCCCGTGTTGCATTACCGCGGCCTGATCCACGGCGTGCAGTGCGCGCGCTATTGGGATATGGGCGAGGACGACAAGGAATTCAAGTGGAACAACTACATCAGCCGATATCATTCGCGGCATCTCGACCTGATGGACTTGCTGGCGATGTATACCGGGCGCGCCAATGCACCGCTCGACGAACTTGCCAAACTGATCGGCTTCCCCGGCAAGCTGGGCATGGACGGGAGCCAAGTGTGGGACGCTTACCAGCAGGGAAAACTGGACGAGATACGCAACTATTGCGAGACCGATGTGGCGAATACCTATCTGGTGTTCGCGCGCTTCCAGTTGATGCGCGGCGTGTTGACGCGCGCGCGCTACCGGAAGGAGTGCGAACTGGTGCGTGCTGAACTGGCCAAGTTCGATCTGCCGCACTGGCGGGAATTTCTGGACGCATGGCCCGAACATAAGAACTGATTGTGTTACATTTTCGACGCGCCTGGCTAACCGGAGGCTGGTTATTGGTTGGCCTTGTCATATATCGGTCGCTCACCCCGTACCCGCCGGAGCCGTTATCGTTTCCCAATGCAGACAAGCTTGAACATGCCATCGCATATGGTTCGCTGGCATTGTGGTTCTGCCAGATATATCTGTCCGCGCGCTCCCGCACGATTGCGCTGGCATTGCTGATCGGGCTGGGCATAGCTCTGGAGTTCGTGCAGGGATGGACGGGGTACCGCGATTTCGAAGTATTGGACATGGCGGCTGACAGTATCGGCGTGTTGCTCGGATTGTTGTTGGCGCTTACCCCGTTCGGGCGTTTGTTTGTTTTTATTGAGACCGCTTTACGGCAGATTGCATGAATATGGAGAATAGGGTAACGATAGAATCGCTCGACCAGGAAGGCCGCGGCATCGCACGCGCCGATGGCAAGGTGATCTTCATCGAGGGTGCTTTGACCGGCGAAGTGGTCAACTATAGTTCTTATCGCAAGAAGCCTGCGTTCGAACTGGCCCAGGTCGCCGAGATATACAAATCTTCGCCGATGCGAGTGCAACCGAAGTGTGCGCATTTCGGTGTGTGCGGCGGCTGTTCGATGCAGCATCTGGATGCAAGGTCACAGGTCGCGGTCAAACAGCGCATCCTCGAGGACAGCCTGTGGCACATCGGCAAGGTCAGGACCGAAACCATACTGCAGCCCATCTACGGGCAGACCTGGGGCTATCGCGAGCGTGCGCGGCTTTCGGTCAGGCATGTCATCAAGAAAGGCAAAGTGCTGGTCGGCTTTCACGAAAAGCGCAGCAGCTACGTTGCCGACATGCAGAACTGCGAGATCCTCACCCCGAAGATCGCCAGGCTGTTGCCGTTGCTGGCAGAATTGATTGCGGGCCTGTCGATACGCGACAAGCTTCCGCAGATCGAGGTGGCGGTGGGCGATCACGTCGATGCACTGGTACTGCGTGTGCTGGATACGCCGAGCAGCACAGACGAGAACATGTTGCGCGCTTTTGCCGACCGGCACGAGATCCAGTTTTGGCTGCAGTCCGGGGGCTATGACACTATAGCCCCATTCCAACCTTTGGACGCTCCGGCTTTGTCCTACAGCCTGCCGGAATTCGGCATCGTGATGCCGTTCGCCCCGAGCGAATTCACTCAGGTGAACAGCGCGATGAATCGTGTGATGATCAGCCGCGCGATACGCCTGCTTGATCCGCAACCCGATGAACGCATCGCCGATTTCTTTTGCGGCCTTGGAAATTTCACCCTGCCCATTGCGCGCAGCGGCGCACAAGTGCTGGGCATCGAAGGTAGTGACGCTCTGGTGGCACGCGCCAGGCAGAATGCCGAATTCAACGGCTTGGCGGGAAACGCCAAATATGCTGCAATGAACCTGTTCGGTATCACTGAAGCGGGATATGCCGAGCTAGGCTTGTTCGACAAGCTGTTGATCGATCCGCCGCGCGACGGCGCGATCGAGTTGGTGAGGTCCATTGGTTGTTGTGAAGGGAGTGGAAACAATGCTCCGCGACGCATCGTGTATGTCTCGTGCAGCCCTGCAACGCTGGCCCGCGACGCGCAGGTGTTGGTGCAGGTTCATGGTTACACGCTCAAGTCCGCAGGGGTGATGAATATGTTTCCGCATACTTCGCATGTGGAGTCAATCGCGGTGTTCGAGAAACCATGAAACGATATGCCGACCTTGTCGCGGATGCGCTCACACGCGTGAAAGAAGTCCAGCCCTGGGATCTGAGCAGACAGCTTGACGATGGACGCAAGCTCGTTCTGCTTGACGTGCGCGAGCCGGCGGAATTCGACACGCTGCATATCCCGGGTTCGATCAACGTGCCGCGCGGCGTGCTGGAACAATCCTGCGAATGGGATTTCGATGAAACCGTGCCTATGCTGGCCGCCGGCCGTGAACTGGATATCGTCGTGATCTGCCGGTCCGGTTACCGTTCAGCCCTCGTCGCTGACGTGATGCAGCAGATGGGCTACACCGGTGTAGTGTCGCTCAGGACCGGCGTGCGCGGCTGGAATGATTTCGATCAGCCGCTGGTCGATGCTTCCGGCGAACCGGTCGATGGCGACACTGCGGAAGCCGTGCTGGGGCCGCATCTGCGGCCGGAACAGCGCAGTCCGAAATCTTCGTGATTCGGCCGGATTTATTTACAAATTTCAAGTCAAAATTGAAAAATAAATCCTTCAGCAGACCACCGCCAAATTTCCCGTCGATTGACTGCAAGGTTACAATCCTCACCACATCGTTTGCGGGTTTATCCGCAAGGAACGCAGCATGAATGCAATCAAGTACGCTCTGCTAGGCCTGTATGGCGTGATCGGTATGCTGATTTCGACATTAGGGCTGTTCAGGGTTCCGTTTGCCGAGTCGCTTGCGCGGCAGCATTACAAGTATGCGCTCGGCGGGGTGCTGGTCATTCTTCTGATACTTCCGCTCGTCATCGGCGTGTTCATCCTCTCGTTCAACGCCAACAATTACAAGACCGAGATTGTCCATTACGTGAAGGAACACAGCCAGCGGGATCTTGTATTGCAGGGTGACATCAAGGTGACATTTTTTCCGAAACTCGGACTGGACACCGGGAAGATGACGCTGAGCCGGCGCAACAGCGCGCGTGAATTCGCATCTGTCAACAATGTCCGGCTCTATATCGCGTGGCTGCCGCTTCTGCGCATGAAGCTGGTGTTCGATCATGTGGAAATAGACGGGGCGCGCATCAACCTGACCCGCTACAAGGATGGCACTGCCAATTATGACGACCTGCTGATACGCGATAAAAGCCTGGCGCCGGCAAAATTCGATATCGATCATTTGCGCATCACCAATTCATCGCTGAATTGGCTGGACGAGATGAAATGGCAGCGTGTCGCTTTGCAGGACATGCAGATCGAAACTGGCAGACTCGCCGATGCAGTGCCGAGCAGTCTCAAGGCGAAATTTCATCTCAATTCCGAAGCGGCGCACAGCGACTCCGATATCGCGCTGCAAAGCCGGTTATTCTATGACCTCAAGGAAGGGCGCTACGAATTTGCCGGCATGGAAGGGACGCTGCAGGGCACGGCAGCCGGTTTCAGCAACATTGATCTGAAATTCAGCGGGGATGTGGATGACCACCCCGCGCAGGATTTGCTGTCGGTGGAGAACATAGCCGTTTCAGGAACAGGCCATTACGGGCAGCGCAGCATCGAGACCAAGCTTGGCATCCCCAAGTTGCAATACGCCAAAGGCATATTGAGCGGCAGCGAGCTCACCATGGATACTGCTTTGTCTCAGTTCGACGAGAACTGGGCGATAACTGCTCAAATGCCCGCGTTCGAGTTCGCCAACAGGATTTTCCAAGCCGCGCAGCTCAGCACCGATTTCAATTTCAAGAGCAATGCGGGCGCGCTGCAAGGCAAGCTGTCCAGCCCCGTCAGTGCCGACTTTGGCGCAAGCCGCACATTGTCGCTAAGCGACATTGCGCTGGATGTTTCCGCCAAACATCCGATGCTTTCCGGCGAGTTGCCGGCAACAGCGACGGGCAGCATGCAGGCGGATCTGGGCGGGCGGAATGCGAACCTGAACTTCATTGCGAAGATAGACGAAAGCAAAATAACCGGCACGATGGCGGTGAAAGATTTCGGTCACGCCTCATACACGTTGGACCTCGATATCAACCGGCTGCCTTTGGACCGTTATATCGCAGCCGAATGGGTCGAACGGTATCAGGACGATGCCACGCGGATCGATCTTTCCGGAATCAGGGACATGAATCTGCACGCAAGCCTGCATGCAGGCGAGATCAGGACGGCGAGGTACGAAGCAGGCAAGCTGGCCGCGGATATCAGCATCGAGCAGTCTACGCTCACGATAGAGCCGCTGTCGGCCAGAATCTATGGCGGTAACCTGTCGGGCAGTATTAGCGTGGCAGCGCAGGGAACGCCACGAATAGCGGTCAAACAGAAACTGAAAGGTATTCAGGCTGACGCACTGCTTGCGGGTACGTCAGTTGCCGGCAAACTTACCGGCAAGGGGGATCTGGCCATGGATCTTAGCGCGGAAGGCAGCAGCATCGGCGCGTTGCGCAAGTCACTGAGCGGCAATGTGCTGCTCTCCCTGGCGAATGGATCGCTGGCGGGTATCGATCTGCGCGCGGCGCTGATCGAGGGTAAGGATGAACTGGGCAGCAAAATCAGCGCGCATATCCATGAAAACAGGTTCGGTGAAAGAACTGATTTTTCCGAGTTTAAAGCGGCGTTCAACATCAAGGACGGCAGCAGTCGCGGCAATAGTTTCGATATGAGGTCGCCGCAGTTTCGAATATCCGGTGAAGGCGATTTGGCGATTGATTCCGGAAATATCGATTATCATCTTACTGCCACAGTTTTCCCGGCACTCAACCGGCGAAATGCGGGAGATTTGGCCGAGTTGAAGGGGGTCACGGTGCCGGTACACGCGAGCGGGCCATACCTCTCCCCTGCCATTGCTTTGGATTTTGCCGCAGCCAGCGGGGACATCGTGACTAAAAAGATAGCAGCCAGGGCAGCGGCAGAACAGGCGGCTGCCAAGGCAGCAGCTCAAGCCGCAAATGAAAAGACAGCGACTGCAGCGTCATCCCTAAAACGCGCAACCGCGGCAAAAAAACATCTGTCCAAAACCACCAAAAACAAAAAAACCGTTTCGGAATAAGGTTTGATTTAAACCGCTATGCACTTGAAGTCGATTCAGCCCTGGTTAACTTGTACGGCATTTTTAGCGGGCTAAATATTGTATTGCGTATGATGTGACTATCGATATAATTAACATACATCCGTATAGCCCAGGCGGGCTATCGCCGCATATAACAACGAAAGGGGCATTAAATGCTATTAGCAATATATTATGTGATTGCCATCACCATACTGATTCTGCACTTCACCGGCTTTCTGGCACGGAACAGAATCGAATGGCTGGTGCTGGTACTTGCCGTCTCTGTCATTCCAGCTGTACTCTACCTCTAGTATTCATAAAATCATTTGCATTGCTGTTTGCTGTGGAAGATATATTCTGATCCACAACGAGCGCGCCCGGTTTGGAACATATCGGCCGCCACTCATCGGTCATTGGTCAATATTCACCAACAGTCCACCAGCCAGGTCAGGCGCTACTTAACCGCATACGCTGTACCAATCAGGCGCTTCGGCTTGGATGTGGTAGCTGAGTGAATCCCGAGATTCGGGCATCTCCCGCATCGCAGAAGAATAAGGTATGACGAGAGGTGATGAGATCGATGACGTGGTATAGAGACGACATATCGTAAAACAGATGATATCGGCCTTCATCTTTGTCGTCGGCATAATTCTCGCGCGATTTTCCGCGAGGGAGGAAGTGTACCTCAACAACCATTTGTGGTCTGGCATGGAGCCGTTGTTCCAGGAGGAGCGCCAGGGTCATACGCTGGTTCTCCAAATCAAGTTTTGGACCCTCTTCTGTTCCGTAGTACAGCAACCTGATAGGTGAGTATTCGAGATTACCGGATTTTTTGCCGGATTCCCTGTCCACCGAATTGGCATATTCGGCCAGATTGTGCAGGAATTCATCCTTTTCGAGCAGTTCTGCAAGCGGATAAGTCTTGATCAGTTTCTCTTGTTCGTTTCTCGATTCCAATTCCCTCTGATGCAGGCGGGTTGCTTTGCGGAGCGCCTCGCGGAGTGGCTCTTCCTTTAATGGCTTGGTGAGGTAACCATATGCGCCATATTGTAGAGAGGTGACCGCATTTTCCACGTCAGCCTGCCCGGTTGCCATGATGAAAACCGGCTGATGCTCGAAATGTCGGGTCGATTTCAGAAGTTCCTGGCCGCCCATGCCAGGCATATTGATATCGCAGACCACGAAGTGCGGCGAATTCTCAAGTATCATTCTCAGTGCATCTTCGCCATTTGTTGCAGTGATAGTCAAAAAGCCAAGCTTCTCAAGCAAGGATTTTGTCATCAATAAATCGATTGGACTGTCATCTACCACTAATGCTGTATACATGCTCTGATCGTCCTGTCGTGCAATCTGCTTTGAAAACGAGTTAGCGGGAATCGCGTTTGTATTTCAGTATATCGTAAATATTTCGTTACTGTATCCCCGATCTGCCCAACTATTTCGCTTTCTCAATCACCAGAATTTTTTCCGGTGATTGCAAGCGACTATGATAACCTTAGTCATGCCAATTGACTTATAGTGCCAGCCGTCCCGAGAGATGTTTAAGTTTGATAAATAATCCAAGGGGGAAAGACATTGCGCGGTTTAATATTTCTGGGACTGCATATCCTTATGTTGATGCCGGGACAGGTTTGGGCCGATCAGCAGAAGGGAATCAACTTTGGATCGGTGGCGGAAGATACTCCGGCGATGATGCACCTGCGCTTGACGCCGCTTACAGACTATCTGGAGTCGGCCGTTGGCCGCAGTGTCAATCTCGTTCTATCGCCAAATATGTCCGAAGCGATAGATGCTTTGTCCAACGGCAGCGTTGATTTGGCGTATCTGACCCCGGTTGCATATCTCCGGGCCAGGAAGATGGCGAACGCAAGACTTATTGCCAAGGTGGTGAGCAACAAGCAGGGATTCTTTCGCCTGCAGATTGTGGTGCGCGAGGACAGCCCTATCAGGAAGGTTGAAGACCTGGCGGGCAAGAACTTCGCATTTGGGGATCCCGCGGCAAAGTTACAACAGGCAGTGGTGGAGAATGCCGGCATGCCATTTCATAAATTGGGGAACCGCGCTTATCTGGGGCACTACGATAACATTGTAAGGGGTGTGCTTAACAGGGATTACGATGCCGGGATTGTAACTGACAGCAAAGCGCGCAAATGGGACAAGAATGGCCTTCGTGTGATTTACAGCTCCCCGCAACTACCGCCTTACAATATTGCCGCAGCCCGCAAGATGGATCATGTCCTCTTCGTTAAATTGCAGAATGCCTTGTTGAACCTGAACAGGAACAATCCCGATCATCGACGGGTCCTTGACGCAATAGGCGAGGACTTTGACGGCTTTGCACGTACAAATGACAAGGAATATGACATTGTGCGTAAATTGATCAAGCCATACCAGCGTTAGTTTCGCGGCAACAAGTATGGATCGCCGTCATAGTGTGCTTGATCTGTACGGGCCGAACTTACTGCAACATCACATCAAATCCGATCCATGAAGAGCGACTTGGAGAATAGGGCGCAGTTTGCCGGTAGCTTGCTTCGCAGGCTGCGTAGTGTATGGCCGCGGCGGTTGAGTGCGCAGCTTGTATTGTTGTTTTCGCTGATGCTCGCCGCTTCCATGACGTTCTTTACCTACCTCATGCTGCGGGAGGTGAACGAAAATATCACCTCAAACATGAAGCTGCAAGCCGGCGTGCTGGCCAAAGACATCTCGGCTGCAGGTGCAAATTTATTGCTGCAACGCGATTACACATCCATCGAGCAGATGTTGCTGCGCTCGATAAATTTTCCGGGTGTAGTTGCCATTCAGGTTTGTGATCCGCAAGGTAAGCTCATCGGAGATGTTACTCGAAGGGCTGGTGAGTCGCCCGAGGTGCATTATGGCGAGACACCATTGCATGTCCCTGTCGATGCCGCTCCTTCCGTGGAATACGAAAAGACCAGAATGCTGGTATGGCAGCCGGTGATGTTGGGAGACTTGCTGGGGTGGGTGAAGATTACTTATAACCTTCAGGATATTCTGGACGCGCAGCAAAGACTCTGGCATACCGTTGCCATAAACGGTGCTGCCATAATCCTGTTGGCACTGGTTTTTCTCGGAGGTCTCATACGCCGGCCCTTGCTTTCAGTAGAACGATACACTGAATTTGCCGGCAATCTGGTTGAGATGCACGGCAGCAAGATCCCGGTCGACCAGTTTTCCATCGAGCTGGAAAGACTCGGGGAAGCGCTGAATGACGCTTCTGTGCGCCTTGAGGAACAGGGCAGGGCAGTCAAAGATTCCATGGCCGAATTGGAAAAACTCGCCGCATTTCCGGAAAACAATCCGAATATCGTGCTCAGCATGGATGCTGACGCAAATATAACGTATATAAACCCGCATGGAATGCAGATGCTCGCAGAACTGCAGCTTGAGCCAGTCGACATCGGGAAATTGTTGCCAAATGATTACCGGATGATAGTCCGGCGTTGCCTGTCCGATGGCTTGGCACCGCCGGCAGTTGAGGTCGAGTTCAGCCGGCGCATTCTACTTTGGACGTTCGCCCCGCTGGTGACCCAGCATATAGTCCATTGTTATGCACAAGAAATAACGGAAAATAAACGAGCCCAGCAATATGCGATAGATGCCCTGATCGAAAAGCAGGCGGCGGAAGCGGCAAGTCAGGCCAAAAGCACATTCCTCGCCAATATGAGCCATGAAATTCGCACCCCATTGAGCGGCGTAATGGGTTTCCTCGATTTGCTGTCGAAGACAAGACTCACGAAAATACAGCGGGACTACCTGAAAACCACGGAAGTTTCGGCCAAGATGCTGTTGAACGTCATCAATGACACGCTCGACTTTTCCAAGATCGAAGCCGGCAAGATTTCCATCGAACGGATCGAATTCGAATTAAAGGAATTGCTCGAAGGAGTCGTTTCCCTGCATGCGCCAAACGCAGAGAACAGAGGGCTCGATCTGACATTCGTATTCAACCAGGATGTACCAAATCGCCTGATCGGAGACCCTTCGCGCATTTCACAGGTATTGTCCAATCTGCTGGGCAATGCCATCAAGTTCACTCACAACGGCAAAATACACGTTCAGGTCGACCTGAAGGATGAATCCGATGCGGATGCCCTGATCGAAGTTTCTGTCAAGGATAGCGGTATCGGCATTTCCGCCGAGGAGCAGCAACGATTGTTCCTCCCGTTCAGCCAGGCTGATGCGTCGATCACGCGAAAGTATGGCGGTACCGGTTTGGGCCTCGTCATTTCGAAGACGTTGGTCGAATTGATGGGAGGCGAAATTTCGGTTGAAAGTCATGCCGGCCAGGGAGCTCGGTTTGCCTTTACGTTGCGCTTGCCCAAGCAAAAAATTCCCCATTTCCGGCCGGCACATGAACAAATAGTTGTTGCTCAAAAACCCGGATCATTCAAGCTGCGATCCAAGGAAGCCGGTGTGAAATTATCCGTGTTGATCGTCGATGACAATGAAATCAACCGGAAACTGGCGAAAATACTGGTAGAACAGCTGGGTGCGTCTTCTGATCTCGCGGATAATGGCGCGCAGGCGATAGATGCATGCATTCGCAAGGCCTACGACCTTATCCTTATGGATATACATATGCCGGTCATGGATGGGGTGGAGGCGACCACCCGCATACGCGAATTGGAAAAGGACAACAGACACCATACTTTAATTATCGCACTGACCGCCAATGCCTTGAGCAGTGATAAGGAGCGCTATCTGGCAGCCGGGATGGACGAGTACCTTAGCAAACCTATCAACGAGACAGCATTTGTGAATTTGTTGAAAAAGCTGGGCCTGATCGTTGAAGCAACCGTATCCCGTTCGAAGCCAGATGAACGCGAAAAGAAAAGTAAGGTTGACGGCGAATCCGGGATCGAAGAACTTAAATCGCTTCCAATGCTTGATCCGCAGTTGGGTGTGGAACTGTCTTTTGGCAACCGGGAAACATGGCGTACTGTGCTCAACATGTTGTTGGACAGCTTGACCGAATATTCTGCCAGCCTAACCTCTGCAAAAGACGATCCGGATAAATTGTCTCAGGTCGCTCACAAGCTGGCCGGAGCATCAAGTTATTGCGGTACCCCGGCCCTCAATCATCAAGCGGGGAAACTGGAGAACCTTGCCAAAAAAGGGGACATGGGTATCGTGAAGAATGCATTGGATGAACTGTTGCGGCAGATCGAACGCCTGCTGTCGCTCAGGGATAATGGTAGCCTTCCGGATGCTGAAGGCCCGATATATTGACTTCTTGCGATTTCAAGCTTCCGGAAATAGAGCCGATAATTATTTCCGGACGGACCGGCCAGCAACAAAATTATCGGCTCCGTGTATCAGCTTGATCAGTCAGTCAGTTTTTTGTTTGCCGCGGCGATCGCGACGCCGTGTTTCACCGGCGCCTTCTGGCGGGCGAGCACGTCGTCCAAAGCGCTGAGACAGATCCGCACATTGCGCGGATTGCTCGATTGCCCCATCAGACCTATCCGCCACACTTTGCCGGCCATCGCACCCAGGCCCGCGCCGATCTCCAGGTGATAATCGGACAGCAACAGCGCGCGCACCGCGGCTTCATCCACTCCTTCCGGCACGGCGATCGCATTCAGTTGCGGCAGGCGTTCCGCTTCCGGCACGACGAACTTCAATCCCATCGCTTCCAGGCCCGCGCGCAGCGCGAGATGGTTCTCGTGATGTCGTGCCCATGCGCCATGCAGTCCCTCTTCCTGCAGCATCACCAGAGCCTCGTGCAAGCCATACAACGCATTGATCGGCGCTGTGTGATGGTAGGCGCGCTTGGCCGCACCGCCCCAGTAACTCATCACCAGGTTCAGGTCCATGAACCAGCTTTGCACCCTGGTCTTGCGTTTCTTGATCTTTTCCTGCGCATTCGCGTTGAAGCTGACCGGCGAGAGACCGGGAGTGCATGAAAGGCATTTTTGCGTGCCAGTATAGATCGCATCGATCTTCCATTCGTCGACCTTGACCGGCGATCCGCCCACCGACGTGATCGCGTCGACGATGGTCAGGCAATCATGTTTGTGCGCGATCTCAACCAGCGTCTTCGCGTCGGATTGTGCGCCGGTAGAAGTTTCAGCATGGACGAAGGCAACGATCTTGGCATCCGGATTGGCCTTGAGCGCGTCTTCCAGTTTTTGCGGATCGACCGCGCGGCCCCATTCTTCCTGCACCATCACCGCGACACCGCCGATGCGCTCGACATTCTCTTTCATGCGTCCGCCGAACACGCCGTTCTGGCAAACGATGACCTTGTCGCCGGGCTCGACCAGATTGACGAAACAGGTTTCCATGCCGGCGGAACCCGGCGCGGAAACCGGCATGGTCAATTCATTGTCGGTCTGGAAAGCGAATTTCAGCAGCACTTTCATCTCGTCCATGAAGGACACGAACTCCGGATCGAGATGGCCTATGGTCGGTCGCGCCAAAGCTTCGAGTACGCGCGGGCTGACATCGGAAGGACCGGGCCCCATCAAAATTCGCTGCGGCGGGTGGAACGGTGTTATTGCCATGCTGTTTTCTCTCCTCGTTTAAAATTCATGTCGTTTGATACCGGCTTTTTTCCAGCAACTCTATCCAATGTTTGACCGGCACATCGCTTGCGCCGGCCAGATGCATCTGGCAACCGACATTCGCCGAGGCGATTACTTCGGGTTTTCCCTGTTGCAAAGCGTCCAGTTTGTTTTTTAGCAGTTGCCCGGACAATGCCGGCTGCAACAATGTATATGAGCCTGCAGCGCCACAGCACAGATGGCTGTCGGCGACCGGCGTCAGCTCGTAGCCGCAGCGCCGCAATATCGATTCCACCGTTCCGGCCAGTTTCTGGCCGTGCTGCAATGTGCAGGAGGAATGATATGCCACGCGTATGCCCTTGCCGACATGTACAAAAGCATCCAGATTCTCGCGGCTTAATATCTCGCTCAGGTCGAGCGTCAGTTCGCTGATGCGCGCTGCCTTGTCGGCGTAAGCCGGATCGTCTTTCAATGCATGGCCATAGTCTTTCACCATCAGACCGCAACCGCTCGCGGTCATCACGATCGATTCAATGCCTTTCTCCACATGCGGCCACCAGGCATCGATGTTGCGGCGCATCATTGCGCGAGCGCCATCCGGGTCGGACAGATGCTGGTTCAATGCTCCGCAGCAACCGGCGCCCGGCACGCTGACCAGCGAGATGCCGAGCCTGTCGAGCACGCGTGCCGCCGCCGCATTGGTGTTCGGCGTGCCCAGCGGCTGAACACAACCATTCAGCACCAGCATGCGCCGCGCGTGGGATGTGGTCGGCGTGATGGAGGCATTCTGTTTGGCGGGAATCTTCTTCTGCAGTTGTTGCGGCAGCAATGGACGGATTAAGCGTGCCAGCGTCAGCGCAACGGACATCCTCGCGGTGTAGGGTATGACAGCAAGCATGGATTTGCGCAAAAGTTTTTCGGCCAACGATCGCGGCGCAAGACGTTCGACCGTCTCGCGGCCGATGTCGACCAGGCGGCCATAGCGCACCCCCGAAGGGCAGGTTGTTTCGCAGGAACGGCAAGTCAGGCAGCGGTCGAGATGCAAACGGGTCTTGCTCCCGGCCCGGCCGGTCTCAAACATCTCCTTGATCAGATAGATCCGCCCGCGCGGGCCGTCCAGTTCCGATCCGAGCAACTGATAGGTGGGACAGGTCGCATTGCAGAATCCACAATGTACGCAGGTGCGCAGGATGGTATCGACTTCAGCGATTCCGGGTTTGTTGAGCAGTATGGGAGAAATGGAAGTCTGCATTTACAGGCTCGAGTACAAACGGCCGCGATTGAAAATATTCTTCGGATCGAAACCGGCCTTGAGGCGCTGATGTATCGCCAGCATGGGTGCGGACAAGGGTTGGAATATTTCCGAGACATTTTCATCGCTGCGAAATATCGTGACATGACCGCCGGCCTGTTCGACGCGATGGCGGATCGCGGCGATATCTTCATTGCTGTACAGCCAGCGTTGCGCGCCGCCCCAATCCAGCAGCCAGGAGCCTTCGATATTCAGTGGCGCGGTGGCGGGTTTGACCATGATGCGGTAGAGCGTGCCGCCTCTCTTGAAGAAGGGCAGTTCATGTTCGCGCAATGCATGCCAGAATTTCTCCGCATCATCCACGATGTCGCCGGGGATCTTGTTGCGCGCTTCCATGACGGCCTGCGTGCTGCCGGAAATGCGCACGTAGCTTCGTTCACCGTGATAGCACGCACCATCCACCGGATACGGTTTGCTCAACAGGCCGCACATGCTTGCTAGCGCTTCGGCCGGGCTGCATGCACTTGCGACGGTGATGCTGGCCGGTGGGCGCGGCAGCACCTTCAGGCTGATCTCCAGCATGATGCCTAGCGTGCCGAAAGCGCCGGCCATCAGGCGCGAGATGTCGTAGCCCGCGACGTTCTTCATCACCCGTCCGCCGAAGCCCAGTATCTCGCCGCGTCCGTTCAACAGTTTGCTGCCCAGTACGAAATCGCGCGCCGAACCACTGTATGGACGACGCGGTCCGGACAATCCGCAGGCGATCGTTCCGCCCAGCGTTGCGCTGCTGCCGAAGTGTGGCGGCTCGAAAGCAAGCATCTGTTTGGCTTCTGCCAGCGCGGCTTCGATATCGTTGAGCTTCGTACCGCTGCGCGCCGTCATTACCAGTTCGCGCGGATCGTAGTCCACGATGCCGCGATGCGAACTGACATCGATCTGCATCTGGTGACCGGCATGGCCCAGAAATGATTTGCTGCTGCCGCCGACGATGTCCAGCGGCGACGCGTCTTGCAGTGCATCCAACACCTGCTGCTGCAATGCTGTACTGATGTCTGTGCTATTCATTTATGGTTCGAAAAATCCAAAGTTCTAAGCAAGACAAGGCGCGTGCAGAAAATTGCGACGACGCATATGAAGAAATATGTGAGGAGTGATTTTTTTGCGAGCAACGCAGTATTGCGACGAAATCTGGATTTTTCATTAAAAGCGTTCCAGTTCGGGGTGTGGAAGTTGTCCTTTATGGACGTGCATCGCGCCGAATTCGGCGCAGCGATGCAGCGTGGGGACGGCCTTGCCGGGATTGAGCAGGCCGGCCGGATCGAATGCCGCTTTGACGGCGTGAAACTGGGTCAACTCCGCACCGCGGAACTGGATGCACATCGCATCGATCTTCTCGATGCCGACGCCGTGCTCGCCGGTGATGGTGCCGCCGACTTCCACGCACAGCAGCAGGATGCTGCGGCCCAGTTCTTCTGTGCGTTGCAATTCGCCTTGATTGTTGGCATCGAACAGGATCAGCGGGTGCAGGTTGCCGTCGCCGGCATGGAACACGTTGGCGACCGCCAACCCGTATTCTTCGGACAGCTCGCTGATGCGGCGCAGCACATGCGGCAACTGGTGGCGCGGGATCGTGCCGTCCATGCAGTAATAATCCGGCATGATGCGACCCACCGCCGGGAAGGCCGATTTGCGTCCCTTCCAGAACAGTTGCCGCTCGGCCTCGTCCGCCGCGGTGCGCACTTCGGTCGCGCCGCTGCCGGTCAGTATCTTGCGCACGGCCATGATGTACTCGGATACTTCGGCGTGCGTGCCATCCAGTTCGCACAGCAATATGGCCTTGGCATCGCGCGGATAGCCGGCATGCACGAAATCCTCCGCAGCCTGTATGACCAGCTTGTCCATCATTTCCAGACCGGCGGGAATGATGCCGGCCGCGATGATCGCGCTGACTGCTTCGCCGGCCTTTACGACATCGTCAAAGGCCGCGAGCACGACTTGAGCGCGTTCGGGCCTGGGCAGCAGTTTGACGGTGACCTCGACGATGATGCCGAGCATGCCTTCGGAGCCGGCCATCAGCGCGAGCAGATCGTAGCCGGGAGAGTCCAGCGTTTCGGCGCCTATGGTCAGCAGTTCGCCTTCCATCGTGACCACTTTCAGCATCAGGATGTTGTGCACCGTCAAACCGTATTTCAGGCAATGCACCCCGCCGGAATTTTCCGCGACATTGCCGCCTATCGTGCAGGCGATCTGAGAGGAAGGGTCGGGCGCGTAATAGAGTCCGTATGCCGCCGCCGCTTCGGAAATCGCCAGGTTGCGCACGCCCGGCTGTACGGTGGCCATCGCATTCTGCGTGTCGATGTTGAGGATGTTCTTGAATTTCGCCAGGCTTAACAGCACACCGTTCGCCAGGGGCAGCGCGCCGCCGGAAAGTCCGGTGCCCGCGCCGCGCGCCACCACCGGAACCTGGTGCGCATGGCACAGGCGCATAATGGCCTGCACCTGTTCTATCGTTTCCGGCAACACCACCGCGATCGGCAGCTGCCGATAGACCGACAGTCCGTCGCATTCGAACGGGCGCAGGTCTTCCGCATCGACCAGCACGGATTCGCGCGGCAATAAGCTGTGTAATGCCCCGATCAGTGCGCTGTTCAGGACGGCGTTGTTTGTGCGTTGATGCTGCAAAAGGACTCCGGCGACTTGCGTTTGTAAAAATTATTTATGCAGGCATAGTAGATTAGTCGAGAATAAAATTCCAGCGACATAACATTATCAGCTTGGATTCTTTTGCGATTTTCGGTTTTCGGCACGCATGTCATCGATATAGGATGATATCTTTTTATGGATATGATCTTTTTGCCGATCGGTCAGCAATCCGTGGATCCGGGCGATCATCTCGTCCGAAGCCAGTTCGAATGACTCGATCGCATGTTGCTGTTGCGACGACCGGGTCGCTTCGGGGGTCCATAACCAGGACGACAGGAATGCAGCGATTGTTTCCGTGCTGGCATGGTCGTTCAAAAGATATATCAATCTGCGCTGATTGGCTTCACGCTGACGGATGTATATGTCCTTGACGAATGGCAGATTACGGCTCATCTCCCTGACCTTTTGTTCCTGTTCCCTGCTCAGGTCTCCCGCCAGCCATTCCAGAAAATCGACGGTTCGGTCGGCCCGCTTGTCCAGGGATTTCTGCTCGCCAATGTCGAGTTCCTCGCGGTCGATCTCTTGGTTTTCGTCGGCAAGGTTTTTCTTCAGCTCCTGTATTTGTTCGCTGTCCAGGCTGCTTAATATTTCAGCGGATGGTTTGATAACCGGAGCGAAAGTTTCTTTGTACAGATCCAGCAGCTGTTCCCGCAAAAGGGCGATTTCCCCGGCACTCAAGCGGCCTTTATACTGGGCAGCCCCGTTCAGGTTCTGCAGAAATATGATGTATGCTGGCAATGCGTTTTTGCGGTGCCAGCTCATGTAATCCGATACATCCTGCTCGATCACTTTCTTCTGCTGGGCATTGAACGAGGTGTAGCCGTAGATCTTGTGTTGCAGATACATATCGGCGTTGCGGTAGAACAGGCTGACAGTATTGCAGCCGCCGATGAACAGAGAAATGGCGAGAACGATGAACAGTGATTTTTTCATGGCCGCCGGTTGTTCAGGTAGTTTGGTTTGTTGCAAAAAGGTTAACATGAATCTGCTGGTGACAAGAGCATGCAATGAATTCGATAGAATCTGCCATCTTTAGTTCGATCATGCAGTACGGGTATTGAGTAACAGGTGAGAAACAATGAGTAACGATAACAATCACAGTCGGGCCATCTTTAATATCGTACTGTCGGTAATGGTGCTGGCGCTCGGAGCCGTGTGGCTGGCCGGCAGCAGCAACGCCGATCCCGTATCGCCGGAGACCAGCCGGCCCGCGCTGACAGTGCGCACCACGACATTGCGCGCCGACCAGTGGGCGCGGACACTGACGGCCAGTGGCAGCATCATTCCGTGGCAGGAAGCCGTGATCAGCGCGCAGGTGCAGGGACTGCGCATCGCGGATGTGAAGGCCAGCATCGGTGATCATGTGCAACAGGGCGATGTTCTGGTGACCCTGGATAATTTCGCGGGAAGCAACGGTGGCGGGATGGAACGTTCCATTCAGGGCCGTATCGTGTCTCCGGATTCAGGCGTCATCTCGGCCGCGAATGTCAGTGTGGGTTCGATGATACAGCCCGGTGCGGAGCTGTTCCGTCTGATCCGCAAAGGGCGTCTGGAGTGGCGTGCCGAACTGACCGCGGAAGAACTGATGTTGCTGCGCAAAGGCATGGCTGCCGAAGTCACGGTGGGCGACGGGCGTGTCGTCAAGGGCACGGTACGCGCGATCTCGCCGTCCGTGGACCCGCAGACCCGCTACGGTTATGCACTGGTTCGTCTGGCTGACAGCTCGGGCATCATCGCCGGCGCGTTTGCGAGCGGCACATTCGATATCAGCGGCGGCAAGCAGAAGCTGCAGTCGATCTTGCAGTCCGCCGTGATGCAGCGCGGCAGCATGACCTATGTGCTGGTCGTCGGGCCGGATCATCATGTGCATGAGCGCGAAGTGAAGATCGGCCAGCGCAACGGCGACCGCGTGCAGATCAAACAGGGATTGAAAGAGGATGAGCCGGTGGTGGAGAGCGGCGGCGCGTTCCTGACCGAAGGCGACGTCGTCAAAGTTGTGAAAGGGTAGCGATGGCCATCAATGTTTCATCCTGGTCCATACGCAATCCCATACCGGCCGTGCTGGCCTTCCTGATGCTCACCTTCTTTGGTGTGATGGCGTTCAAGGCGATGAAGATCCAGATGTTCCCGGACATCGACCTGCCGATGATCACGGTGACGGCGACCTTGCCGGGTGCATCGCCGGACCAGATGGAAGCCGAGGTGGCGCGCAAGATCGAGAACGCGATTGCCAGTACGCAGGGATTGAAGCATCTGTACACACAGGTCAAGGACGGTTCGGTGATCATCTCCGCCGAATACCGTCTGGAGCGCGACTCCAGGCTGGCACTGGAAGATGTGCGTTCCGCCGTCTCACGCATACGCGGCGAACTGCCGCGCGACATGCTCGACCCTGTCATCAACAAGGTGGAGCTGAGCAGCAAACCGATCCTGACTTACACCATCGCTTCGCCCGGCATGAGCGAGGAAGCATTGTCCTGGTACGTCGACAACGATATCACCCGGCTACTGCTCGGTGTCAAAGGCGTGGGTGCGGTCAACCGCGTCGGCGGCGTGACGCGGCAGATACGCGTCGAACTTGATCCGTCCAGAATGCTGGCACTCAACATCACCTCCGCGGAGGTATCCAGCCAGTTGCAGAAGATCCAGCAGGAAGCCCCGGGCGGACGCACCGAACTGGGCGGCATCGAGCAATCGGTGCGCACCCTGGGGACGGTGCAAAGCGCGGAGCAACTGGCGAAGATGGAGATCAGCCTGCGCGATGGCCGGCACATCCGTCTGGACCAGATGGCGGATGTCAGAGATGGGATCGCCGAACGCCGCTCGGCTGCGCTGCACGATGGCCGGCCGGTGGTGGGTTTCGAAATCATCCGCTCGTTGGGTGCCGGCGATGTCGAAGTCGGCGACGGGGTGACCCAGGCGCTCGCGAAACTCAAGCAGGCTCATCCAGAGATCAGCATAGAACGGGTGTTCGAGACGGTGGACGCGGTCTACGAGACGTACAAGGGCTCGATGGAAATGATCTTCGAAGGCGCGTTGCTGGCGGTGATCGTGGTGATCTTCTTCCTGCGCAACACGCGCGCTACCATCGTCGCCGCGACTGCGCTGCCGCTCGCCGTGGTGCCCACCTTCGCGATGATGTACCTGTTCGGCTTTACCATCAATGTGGTGACGCTGCTGGCGATGTCGCTGGTGGTCGGAGTGCTGGTGGACGATGCCATCGTCGAGATCGAGAACATCATGCGCCATCTGGAGATGGGCAAGAAGCCCTACCAGGCGGCGATGGAAGCCGCCGACGAGATCGGCCTGGCGGTGATCGCAACCACCTTCACACTGGTGGCGGTGTTCCTGCCGACCGCCTTCATGAGCGGCATCGCCGGAAAATTCTTCGTGCAATTCGGCTGGACCGCGGCGGTGGCGGTGCTGTTCTCGCTGGCCGTGGCACGCATGCTGACGCCGATGATGTCGGCCTATTTCCTCAAAGCGCGTGTCGCGCATGAGACGCCGAAGTGGATAGAGATATACCTGAAATGGGCGCAGTGGTGTCTGTCGCATCGCAAATCCACGCTAGCGATGACGGCACTGTTCGTCGCTGGCTCGCTCATGCTCGCCTCGACCTTGCCGACCGCGTTCCAGCCCAAGGACAACCAGTCGCAGACCCAGGTGTCGTTGTCCCTGCCACCGGGCAGCTCGTTCGCGCAGACCTATGCACTGGCCGAGCAGGCGCGCAGTGTGATCATGCAAAATCCGAACGTGACGCTGGTGTATACCGCGATCGGCGGCGGCAGCAGCGGAGGTAATGCGTTCGAGCCGACCGGCGTGCCGGAGGCGAACCACGCTTCGCTGTCGATACAGCTCAAGCCGCGCGAACAACGCAAGATGCGCAAACAGGATATCGAAGACCAGTTGCGCAAAGCGATGACAGTGTTGCCGGGCGCACGCGTCAAGGTCGGGCTGGGTTCTTCCTCGGACAAATACCAGATCGTATTGACCAGCGAGAACAGCGAACTGCTGAACCGGCATGCACTGAAGGTGGGGCAGGAACTGCGCACCGTCGACGGCCTCGGCAACGTGGTGTCCAATTCCAGCGTGTTGCGCCCGGAACTGGTGGTGCGTCCCGATTTCGCGCGCGCCGCGGATCTGGGTGTAACCTCCAGCTCGATCGCGGAAACGCTGCGCGTCGCCACGGCCGGGGATTACGACAAGGACCTGGCCAAGCTCAACCTGCCCGACCGGCAACTGCCCATCGTCGTCAAACTGCGCGACGCAGCGCGTCAGGATCTGGGTTTGCTGGCGCGGCTTGCAGTGCCGGGCACGAACGGTCCGGTGATGCTGGGCAGTGTCGCCAGTCTGAGTCTGGAGAGCGGCCCGGCACAGATCGACCGCTATGACCGGCAGCGCAACATCAGCTTTGACATGGAACTGGCCGGCCAGCCGCTCGGCAAAGTGCAGGCAGAGGTCGCGGCCTTGCCGTCGATCAGAGATCTGCCGGCCGGGATAACGGTGGCGCCGATCGGCGATGCCGAGGCGATGGGGGAATTGTTCGCCAGCTTCGGACTGGCGATGTTCACAGGCGTGTTGTGCATCTACATCGTGCTGGTGCTGCTGTTCAAGGATTTCATGCAGCCCGCCACGATATTGTGCGCGCTGTTGCTGTCGATACCCGGCGCTTTCCTGGCGCTGTTCCTGACACGCACCGCGATCTCAATGCCGTCGATCATCGGTCTGATCATGCTGATGGGCATCGCGACCAAGAATTCCATTTTGCTGGTGGAATACGCCATCGTGTCGCGCCGCGACCGCGGCATGGGCCGCGCCGAAGCGCTGCTCGATGCATGCAGGAAACGCGTGCGTCCGATCGTGATGACCACGATGGCGATGGGCGCAGGCATGCTGCCAGTGGCGCTGGACCTCGGTTCGGGCGACGGCAGTTTCCGCTCGCCGATGGCGATCGTGGTCATCGGCGGATTGATCACCTCGACCTTCTTGAGTTTGCTGGTGATTCCGGTGGTGTTTACCTATGTGGACGATGTGATTCAGTGGTTCAGTGGGAAGACGATAAAATACACGAGGAGTGTGCATGCCTAAGGATATGTGGGACGAACGTTACGCAACGGAGGAATATTTTTTTGGCACCGAGCCGAATGCTTTTCTGGTTTCGCAACGGCATTTGCTCAAGCCGGGCATGAGTTGCCTCGCGGTGGCCGACGGCGAGGGGCGCAACGGCGTTTGGCTGGCGCAGCAGGGATTGAAAGTGCTGTCGGTGGAAGCGTCGGCGGTGGCACTGGAGAAGGCGAAAAAACTGGCAGAGCAGCGCGGAGCGGCGATCGCTTTCGAGCAGGCGGATCTTGCACATTGGCAGTGGGGCGAGAACCGCTTCGATGTCGTCGCGGCGATCTTCATCCAGTTCGCGCCGCCTGCATTGCGCGTGCAGATGTTTGAGGGCATCAAGCGTAGTCTCAAGCCGGGCGGGTTGTTGCTGTTGCAGGGTTATACCCCGCGCCAGCTCGAGTACAAAACCGGCGGCCCGCCGCTGGCCGAGAATCTGTACACGGAAAGGCTGTTGCGCGAAGCGTTCGGCGAAATGGAAATCCTGCATCTGAGCGAGCATGACGAGCACATCAGTGAAGGTGCAGGACACAGCGGCATGTCTGCGCTGATCGATCTAGTAGCGAGAAAAATCACTTGAAGCCAACTTCCGGATTCTGCGTGAAGCCGGCATCTTTGGACTATTGGCGGCTCAGGGTGAGCGGATGTTCATACTTTGCGTTCGGAAACAAGGTCGCCCAGCGCATCCAGCAGCGGCCCGAGGAATTTTTCATAATGCCGCCATCGTTCTACTGATGCTGCCAGCCAATGCCGGACTTGCCAAATATAAGATGAAATTCATTAACTAAACAGTGGCTAAATGAGTGGAATACTGACCTTTTGGCCTATTGTTTTTTCCTCCGAAAGGAGACACTATCGCGCCAAAGAGTGAAATTTCGGTGTGATGTTAGGCAGAGGGTCAATATCATGAACAATAAATCCACTAACAGGCGGCGGTCCGGACGATTGCGGCATCGCCTCAAGCCGGTCTATGCTGCTGTTCTGTTGGCTGTTTCCGTGCAGACCGCGCAAGCCAATCCGACAGGCGCAAGCGTGGTGGGCGGCAACGCCAGCTTTGCCACATCCGGCAACACCCTCACCGTCACCAATACGCCGGGCACCATCATCAACTGGCAGGGTTTCTCGATTAACTCGAACGAGGTCACCAGGTTCGCCCAGCAAAGCGCCGCATCCACTGTTCTCAATCGCGTGGTCGGCAGCGATCCTTCGAATATCATGGGCACGCTGCAATCCAACGGGCGCGTGTTCCTGATCAATCCCAACGGAATCTTGTTCGGGGCAGGAGCGGTCGTTGACGTGGCCGGGCTGATGGCATCCACGCTTACACTCAGCGATGCCGATTTCCTCGCCGGCAACCATCATTTCACTGAAGTACCCGGCGCCGGCAACATCAGCAATGCGGGAAATATCAGTGCGCATGATGGCGGGCAGATTTTCTTGATCGCGCCCAACGTCGAGAACAGCGGCGTCATCACCGCCCCCAACGGCGAGATACTGCTGGCAGCGGGTCATAGCGTGGACCTGGTCAGCACCGATAATCCGAATCTCCGAGTCAAAATCACCGCGCCGGCGGGCGATGCCACCAATGTGGGCCAACTCATCGCCTCGTCAGGCAGCCTAGGCCTGTTCGGCACCATGGTGCGCAACAGCGGCGTGGTCAGCGCGGACAGCGCGACGATGGAAGGCGGCAAGATCATGTTCAAGGCAAGCCGGCTTGCCGAAGTCGGCGGGACGGTCAGCGCCACCGGCACGACAGGCGGCGACATCCAGGTGCTGGGCGATCAGGTTGCAGTACTGGGCAATGTGGACGCTTCCGGTACGAATGGCGGCGGCACCGTCCTTGTCGGTGGCGACGCGCACGGTACCAACCCCGATGTACCGAACGCGCAATACACTTACGTCGATGGCAATGCCACCATCAAGGCCGATGCCACCGGGAACGGCAACGGCGGCAAGGTGGTGGCGTGGGCGGATAATGCAACGCAATTCAGCGGCAAAATCTCCGCGCGCGGCGGAGCGCAATCGGGAGATGGCGGATGGGTAGAAACCTCGGGAAAACTGTCGCTGGGATTTGCAGGTCTGGTTGATACCACAGCGGTTAACGGTTTGACCGGCAGCCTGCTGCTTGACCCGACCGATATCACGATCAGCACAGCCACCAACACGCCCACGATGGTATGGACTATTTCTACGGTGAGCTACTTCGGTGATTCCAACGCCTCCCCGTCCAACCTCAACGTTACCGCGTTGCAAAACCAGTTGGCTCTAACCAACGTAACCGTTGATACCGCCTCCACGTTGCCGGGAACTGGCAACATCACCGTGCAGGATTCCGTCTCCTGGAACAATGGCAATTCATTGACATTGATTGCAGCGGGTGCGATTACCGTCAATGCGCTTACATCAACGAGCACGCCCTTAACCGTCAACAATGCCAGCACAGCCGTTACTGGCGGACTATCCATGACTGCCGGGGGCCCAATTACTATAGGCGGGGGTATATCGCTGGCTGGCGGTTCTTTTGACGTAAATACACCCGCGACAATATCAATGACAGGTGCGCTAAGCGCAGGTTCATTCATACTGAGCGGAGGTACTTGGAAACAGATAACATCCACACTACCCGGTTTTAGTGCCAATACCGGCTTCAATATCCTTGGCGGTACCTTCATCCGCGCTTTGGGCGGCGATGGCAGTGTTGCCAACCCGTACCAGTTGGCTGACATATACGGCGTGCAAGGCATCGGCAGTGCGGGCATGCTGGGCAACGCTTACGTGCTGGCCAACGACATCGATGCCACGGTGACCAAAAACTGGCTTGATGTGAATGGAAAGCCCGTAGGTTTTGCACCGGTGGGGAATGCAACGGTGGGTTCATTCACTGGCCAATTTGACGGGCTTGGCCACACCATCAGCAATCTGTATATCGACCGAGCGGCTGAAGATTATGTCGGCTTGTTCGGGTACTCTGCGGGCAATGTCAGTAATGTCGGGCTGTTGAATCCTATCGAGACCGGGGGCGCTTTTTACGTCGGCGGACTGGTGGGTAACAACACCGGCATGATCGACACCAGCTATGCCAGCAACGGCTCGGTGGTTGGTAACAGCGATGTCGGCGGCTTGGTGGGCTGGAACCAAAACGGCAATATCAGCAATAGTTTTGTCAGCAACGGATCGGTTGTCGGAAGCAATAATGTCGGCGGCCTGGTGGGTAATAACAGCGGCTCCATCATCAACACCTTCTCCAGTGGAGGCATGGTGAGTGGTACTTATAATATCGGTGGACTGGTGGGCTGGAACGATACCTCAGGTAGTATCAGTACCAACTATGCCAGTGTTAGCACAACATTGTTGTCTGGTGGGAATTACGTCGGTGGATTAATCGGTTACAACGCCGCATCCGTCGGGAACGTCAGCGCCAATTTCTGGAATACGACAATCACCGGAGCCGGCGTATCAGTCGGCGTTGGTTACGATGTTACCGCAGGTACAGGAACCGACATTGCCGGTGGCGTTACCGGGATGAACGATGCCAACATGAAGACACTAAAGAATTTCAATTCGGCGACGGCGGCCAACGGTAACATCAATCCGGATTGGAGTATCTCCGCCACCGGCTCCGGAACGATCTGGCGCATCACCGGGGGCATCACCATGCCGCTGCTTTCATACATACCTGTGACCATATCTGTTTCGATCCCAACCGTGATCGGTGAAATTGTGGATATCACGAATCAGCAGGAGAAACCGAAGCCGGAAGACTTTTTGGTGGCCGAAGGCTCATTGACAGACGAAAACGGCAACCCGCTACCGATGTGCAACTGATGATTTCTCGATGCATTGTGGATCCATGAAACTCAAATCACTGTTCATTTATGTGCTGGGAATGTTCTTAAGCGCGCCAATATTCGTGTTGGCAGCTGATGCCGTATCCGGGTCTGCTGTATCTGCTGAAGCAGACAATGCCGTGCTGCATTTCACGGTCAGCCGGTATGTGGTGGAAGGCGCATCCTTGCTGAGCAAGGCGGAACTTGATGCGGCAGTCGCTCCATATGTCGGGACGAACAAGGATTTTTCCGATGTGGAGCGCGCGCTTGAAGCAGTGGAGGCGGCGTATGCCAAGCAGGGATATACGGCGGTGCGGGTGCTGCTGCCCGAACAGGAGCTGGAAAAAGGCACGGTGCATCTTCGCGTGGTGGAAAGCCATTTCGGCAAAGTGTCGGTAAAGGACAATCATTTTGTCAGTGAGGCCAATGCGCTGAATGCGGTACCCTCGGTGCGTGCCAGCAATGTGCCGCGCACGAATCAGATGTCGCGCGAACTGAGGCTTGCGAATGAAAATCCTGCACGTCAGATGAATGTGGTGCTCAAGGCAGGGGAAAGGGATGATCTGGTGGATGCCGATGTGATCGTCACCGATAGCAAGCCTTCCATCTGGGGAGTTGGTCTCGACAACTCGGGGTCGGCTGAAACCGGCTATGCCAGGCTGTATCTTTCCTATCAGAATGCCAACGCGTTCAAAGCGGATCACGTTGCCGGCATCCAATTAGTGACATCGCCCGAATATAATTTTGATCGGGTGAAAGTGATCGGTGCCAATTACAAGATGCCTTTCTACCGGCTCAACAGCAGCCTGGAATTCTTTGCAGGTTATTCCAATGTGAATTCGGTGGTGGGCGGCCTTTCCAATTTCCAGGGCGGCGGACGGTTGTTTAGCACGCACTATAATTATTTGCTGGAACGCATGGGTATGTTCTACCCGATGCTTACATTCGGTCTGGACTGGCGCGATTATCGGCAAATCGTCCTGACCAATCCGCCGCCGACAGTGCTGTATGACGAAATCGTCGTGGTTCCTGTGAGTGTCACCTATGCTGCACAGGGAAAGACCAGCGATAGCAATTTCAATTTCAACTTGTCGGCTGTTGCCAATATTCCCGGAGCAAACAATGGAAAAGCTGAAGATTTTGCAACCTACGACAAAGTGAATATGACCGATCCCAATCCGCACTACAAATTCTTTCGTTATGGCGCGGACTACTCGAAGTCGGTCGGGCGTGACTGGTTGTTTCGCACTGCATTGTACGGGCAGTGGAGCAGTGACGTGCTGGTGCAGGGTGAGCAGATCAGGCTGGGCGGTGCATATGGCATACGCGGTTTTACCGAAGGCAGCGAAGGCGGGGACAAGGGTGCGCGCCTGAATCTGGAAATATATACGCCGGAATTTGGCTCAAGCGATCTCAAAGGGCGCGTTTTGGTGTTTTATGATGCGGGTGAAGCAACTACCATATCCAATTCGCTGACCACGACCATCGGTTCGGCCGGAATCGGTATTCGTGAAAATTACGGGGATCAATTTTCTTTGCGCTGTGATGTGGCGCAGATCGAGAATGCCGGAACCGACCCGGCGCAGTATGTGGGCAAATGGCACGCACATCTGAGCATCAATGCGACCTTCTGATGATGGGGTATACGATGAAAACCGTCACTTTGTTACTTACCTTGTTGTTGGCTCTTGTTTCGACAATGGCCCAGGCGGCAATCAGCCAGTCGTCCGGGGAAGCGGCCGGCAGGGTAGGGAATATGAGCGGCATTCTGGTGGTACAACGCGTAGATGGAACGGTGAAGGTGGTCGGTCCCAAGTCGGAGGTATTTGCAGGCGATATGCTCATCACCGCCAAGGACAGTTATGCCCAGGTGGAATTGAACGATGGCACAAAAATGACGATACGCCCCAATTCCAATTTGCGCATCGAAGATTATCATTTCAGAAAGGATGAACCCAAATCCGACAACATCGTGCTGCGCCTGCTCAAGGGCGGTTTTCGGACGTTGACCGGTTTGATCGGCAAGCGCGGCAATACCGATGCTTACAAACTGCGTGCCGCGACAGCCACCATCGGCATACGCGGTACGGATTTCTCGACGCGCTTGTGCGCCACCAAGGATTGCCAGGATGACGAAACGTCTGCCAAGCCGGCAGCCAAGACTGAATCCGCCAAAGTGGCGGCAGTGGGCCGGGTGATGCTGGCACAGGGCGAATTGTCGGCGAAAGAAGTGAACGGCAGCGAACGCAAGCTCAAACTGGGCGCGCCGGTCTATGAGGGCGACACGCTGGTCACGGGGAAGAAATCTTATGCCGTGGTGGCGTTTCGCGACGAGGGGCGTGTGAGCCTGCAGGAAAGCACGCAGTTCCGCGTCGAAAGATTCAAATACAATAAAGCCAAGTCTGAAGAAAACGCCTTTTTGAGATTACTCAAGGGCGGCGTGCGCGTGGTTACCGGTTTGATCGGCAGAACGAATCATGATAACTACAAGTTCAATGTGGCGACCGCCACGATAGGCATACGCGGCACCGGCTTCGATGCGTGGTGCAACGGTCCGTGTGCGAGCGGCGCCGCCAATCCCGGCGCGACGCAAGGCGACCCGCTGGACGGTGCAGGCGTGTATGTCTGGGCCGGAGAGGTAATGCTGGTTTCTCCGGGCGGGTCGTTCCCCGTGGCATTGCAACAGGCCGCCATCATCGCCCGCGATACCGGCAAACCGGTTCGTCTTATCGCGATCCCGCCGTCCATCATCGACAACAACACGCCGCGTCCGGACAGCATCCCGTTCGATATGGAAAAACTGTTCGGTACCGATGCCGGGGGTGATCCGGGAGTTTATGTGACCGTGCATGAAGGCCAGGTGGTTTTGTCCTTGGGCGACAAGTCGCTGGACCTGTTCAGTGGCGATAGCGGATTTGCCGACAGCCATTTCCTGAAATTGCTTACAAAGACGCCGGAATTTCTTGGGGGGGATAGCATGGAAGTCATCATGACGGACAAGCACGGCAACAGTTGCATGATAGGTTCATAGAACAAACTTCCAGCTGGATGAAAATGGGCAACCCGCGGGTTGCCCATTTCATATGTGCCGCCAGCTGCAGATATCAGGCGTGTTGGCTGCGCGCCCAACTAACGATGCCGCGTGCATCCATCGCGCCTGCTTGCCGCGCGATCTCGCGTCCGCCCGCGAACAGTGCGAGTGTGGGAATGCTGCGGATGTTGTAACGCGATGCGAGGTCCCTGGCTTCCTCGGTGTTCAACTTGGCCAGCCGCATCTTGGGTTCCAGTTGTTGTGCAGCCTGCATAAAGGCCGGAGCCATCATTCGGCAAGGACCGCACCACGGCGCCCAGAAATCCACCAGCACGGGAATATCATTGCGGTCGATGTGCTGGCTGAAATTGCCGCTGCCCAGTTCCACGGGGTGAGCGTCAAACAAAGCCTGCTTGCATTTGCCGCAAATGGAATGTTCATGCAGTTTGGCGGAAGGAACGCGATTCACGCTATCGCAATGCGGACAGACTATGTGCTTCATGTCGCTCATGATGTTCCCCATTCAGTTGATGTTTTTTTAAGATGGTGGCGCATCCGGAAAGTTCAAGCATATTTTCTCTGGCTGGTTTTGAACGAACTCACATTCATTCAACGCCATGAAAATTCAGGGAAAGGTCCGGGAAGAGGTAAAGAATTCAGAGATTGATACGCATCGACAGGTCGATGGTCTGAACGTCCTTGGTCAGACTGCCGATCGAAATGCGCCCCACACCGGTCAGCGCGATTTCACGCAGATCATCCAGCGTGATGCCGCCGGAGGCTTCCAGCTCGGCGCGATTGCCGGTGGTTCGCACGGCGGTGCGCAGATCGTCCAGATCGAAGTTGTCGAGCAGTATCAGTTTGGCTCCGGCACTCAATGCTTCATCCAACTGTGCCAGATTCTCCACTTCGATCTGCACGCTGATGCCCGGTTTGGCCAGGCGGTATGCCTGTTCCAGCACCGGCTTTATGCCCCCTGCAGCGGCAATGTGGTTTTCCTTGATCAATATCCCGTCGAACAGACCGATGCGCTGGTTATGCCCGCCGCCGATACGCACCGCGTATTTTTGCGCGTGCCGCAATCCGGGCAGTGTCTTGCGCGTATCCATGATTTTCACGTCGATGCCGGCTACCGCATCCACGTAGCGCCTGGTGCGCGTCGCAGTGCCGGACAGGGTTTGCAGCCAGTTCAACGCACAGCGTTCGGCGCTGAGCAGCGCGCGCGCGCGGCCCTGGATTTCGCACAGTGTCTGTCCCGCGCTGATTCGGTCGCCGTCTTTTGTCAGCCAATCGATCGTGCAGCCGGGGTCCAGTATGCGAAAACATTCGTTGACCCACTGCGTGCCGCATAACACACCCTGTTGGCGCGTGATGATCTGCGCGGTTGAGACCAGTTTCCCGGAAATCAACTGGGCGCTCAGGTCGCCGGTTTGTATGTCTTCGTCCAGCGATTCGCTGACATTGCGGCGGATGAATGAGGCTAATTCGGATTCAGGCATGGGGGACTCTGCCATGGGAACTCCTGTGCGCGTTCTGAAAATCGCAGATTAACCCAGGCCGGGCATTTGTGACAGGGCTCGAGCTTCTACCGAGCCATCAAGGGAAAGCCGTGCAAGAAAAAGCCGGACGTGAACTGGTCCGGCTGCGTTGAGCAAAAACTTATGCTCTAAATTTGAGGAGTCTTGGATTTATTATCAGAACCTCTTGGAAATATGATCAGAACCCGTAATAAACCTGGCCGCCGAGCGTGTTGCCCTGGCCGCCGTTGGCATTAGTACCCCGCTGTACATAGCCACGGGCCTTGAAATTCTTGTCGAGCTTGTAATTGACATACGCACTGACGCCGACTCCCGAGTCGGCAGGATCCTGCGACAGATTCATGTCGATGCCCGTGCTGGTTTTCTCGGAGAACTGGTAGGCGCCCCCGAAGGATCCATAGAGCAAGGGAGTAAGGGTGATTCCGGTCTGGCTGCCCAGCACTTTGGAGCCCAGTGAGCCTTTTGCGGTGAATTTGTCCAGGCTTTGATAGACATCCATCTGGGCCGCATAGTCGTTTTGCTTCAGGCCGAACACGCTGCTATTGTCCGGCATTTTCACTTTGACTTTGCCGGTCAAATTGACCTCGGGGCTGGAAGCACTGCCCTCATACAAATTATACGATGCCGCCGCTTCGGTATCGGTCAAGCTGAATCGGGAGCTGCTTGCATCGCCGGTTGAGCCGATACTGCCTATCTCGGGAGCCGCGCTAGTCGTACCTGCAACACCGGGAGGGGTAGTGAACTTGAAAGTCCAGGGACCGTCTCCATATTGCTTGGTACTGTCGTCAAATGCGGTCGATAAACTGAATCTTTGATCATCAGCCCACGCGCCCTGGGTCGCAATTGTTGCGGCGATACCCAGAATGCCTGCCAATATGGCTATTAAATTATGGTTTTTCATGCTGTGTCCTTCCAATCTATGTGCAGAGAGATTTCCTCATCTACCCATAGACTATGCAATCAACGTGCCACAATCGTTATAGTTTCCCGCGCTGATTAATAAATAGTATTATTATACAGCAAGATGATGATTTCTGACAGGGGTCGTCGAGCAGAAAATTCCCATTTGCCACTTGAAATAATCCGCAACTCTCTCCATTTTGGGAAAACAGTTACAAAAAACAATTACTAAGGAGTGCGGCATGCGTTTCGACAAATTTACAACAAAGCTCCAGCAGGCATTGTCAGATGCCCAAAGTTTGGCAGTGGGTGACGATAATCAGTACATCGAGCCCCAGCACCTGCTGCTGGCTCTGCTCAACGATGCGGACAGTGGCGCGGGATCGCTGCTGGCGCGCGCGGGCGGCAATGTCAACGCGCTGAAAACGGCTCTGGCCCAAGCTGTGTCGCGCCTGCCCAAGGTCGAAGGCCACGGCGGCGAAGTTCAAGTCGGGCGCGATCTCGGCAATCTGCTCAACCTTACCGACAAGGCCGCGCAGAAGCGCGGCGACCAGTTCATCGCGTCCGAGATGTTTTTGCTCGCGGCCTGTGACGATAAGGGCGAGACCGGGCGTTTGCTCAAGCAGCATGGCGTGGCGAAAGCCCCGCTCGAGCAGGCGATCAACGCCGTGCGCGGCGGTGAGTCGGTCGGCTCGCAAGAGGCCGAAGGCCAGCGCGAAGCCCTGAAAAAATACACTATCGACCTGACCGAGCGTGCACGGCAAGGCAAACTCGACCCGGTGATCGGGCGCGACGACGAGATCCGCCGCACGATCCAGGTATTGCAACGGCGCACCAAGAACAACCCGGTGCTGATCGGCGAACCCGGCGTCGGCAAGACCGCGATCGTCGAGGGACTGGCGCAGCGCATCGTCAATGGCGAAGTGCCCGAGACGCTGAAGAACAAGAAGGTATTGAATCTGGACATGGCCATGTTGATCGCCGGAGCCAAGTATCGCGGCGAATTCGAGGAACGCCTGAAGGCCGTGCTCAAGGAACTGGCGCAGGACGAAGGCCAGACCATCGTTTTCATCGACGAGCTGCACACCATGGTGGGCGCGGGCAAAGCCGAAGGGGCGATGGACGCGGGCAACATGCTCAAGCCCGCGCTGGCACGCGGCGAGCTGCATTGCGTGGGCGCGACCACGCTGGATGAATACCGCAAATACATCGAGAAGGATGCCGCGCTGGAGCGCCGCTTCCAGAAAGTGCTTGTCGAAGAGCCGAGCGTGGAATCCACCATTGCGATCCTGCGCGGCCTGCAGGAAAGATACGAACTGCACCACGGCGTGGATATCACCGACCCGGCCATTGTCGCCGCGGCCGAGCTTTCCCACCGCTACATCACCGACCGCTTCCTGCCGGACAAGGCCATCGACCTGATCGACGAAGCCGCCGCGCGCGTCAAGATGGAGATCGACTCCAAGCCCGAGGTGATGGACAAACTCGAGCGCCGCCTGATCCAGCTCAAGATCGAGCGCGAAGCGGTGAAGAAGGAAAAGGACGAAGCCTCCAAAAAACGCCATGAGCTGATCGAGGACGAGATAAAGAAATTGGAACGCGAATACGCTGACCTCGAAGAAATATGGAAGGCTGAGAAAGGCGCGGCCCAGGGTACTGCCAACCTAAAGGAAGAGATCGACCACATCAAGGCCGAGATGGCATCGCTGCAGCGCCAGGGCAAACTGGAAAAGGTCGCCGAGTTGCAATACGGCAAGTTGCCTCAGCTCGAAACTAAATTGAAAGAAGCCGCGCAGCGCGAAGAGTCTCGTGAATCTGGGGGCGGCGGACAGAAGAACAAATTGTTGCGCACCCAGGTCGGCGCGGAAGAGATCGCCGAAGTGGTCAGCCGCGCGACCGGCATCCCGGTATCCAAGATGATGCAGGGCGAACGCGACAAGCTGCTGCACATGGAAGACAAGTTGCACGAGCGCGTCGTTGGTCAGGACGAGGCGGTGAAGCTGGTAAGCGACGCGATCCGCCGTTCGCGTTCCGGCCTGTCCGACCCCAACCGTCCCTACGGTTCCTTCCTGTTCCTCGGTCCCACCGGTGTCGGCAAGACCGAGCTGTGCAAGGCGCTGGCCGGATTCATGTTCGATTCCGAAGACCACCTGATCCGCATCGACATGAGCGAATACATGGAGAAGCATTCGGTCGCGCGCCTGATCGGCGCGCCGCCCGGCTATGTTGGCTATGAAGAAGGGGGCGGGTTGACCGAGGCCGTGCGCCGCAAGCCCTACAGCGTGATCCTGCTCGACGAAGTGGAAAAGGCGCACCCGGATGTTTTCAACGTGCTGCTGCAGGCGCTGGACGACGGCCGCATGACCGATGGCCAGGGCCGCACCGTGGACTTCAAGAACACCGTTATCGTGATGACCTCCAACCTCGGCAGCCAGATGATCCAGCAGATGGCCGGCGACGACTACCAGGTCATCAAGCTTGCGGTGATGGGTGAGGTGAAAGCCTATTTCCGTCCCGAGTTCATCAACCGCATCGACGAGGTCGTGGTGTTCCACGCGCTGGACGAGAAGAACATCAAGTCCATTGCGAAGATACAGTTGCAGTACCTGGAAAAACGCCTCGCCGCGATGGAGATGAAACTGCAAGTCACCGATGCCGCACTGGCCGAGATCGCCAACGCGGGATTCGACCCGGTGTACGGCGCACGTCCGTTGAAGCGCGCGATCCAGTCACAACTGGAAAACCCGCTCTCGAAACTGATCCTCGAAGGCAAGTTTGCCGCGAAGGATACGATCAAGGTGGACTGCAAGGGCGGGGTGATGAAGTTCGAGAAATAAATCGAGGTTGTAGTTCTACAAATAAAAGCCCGGTGTTGCCGGGCTTTTTTGTTTGACAAAAAATCGTGGCCTATCCCTGATTGTGGTGTTTATCTTTACAGCGGACGGATCCGGTTGATCATTTCATTCCATGCCTGGATGGCTTCGGCGATAGCAGCGTCCTCGTCCTTGCCTTCTGCCGAAATTGCGGGGCCGCTCTGTCCGCACACCGGGCAGAGCACGCGATAAATGATTTCGTCACGCCCATCCGCTGTGCGGCGTTTATCACGACGAACGTTGGCTTCCGCGCCGCAGGTGCAGCGTCTCATTGTCATCGCCATGTCCAATTAATGAATCCTCCCAACCTGCTTTGCTGGATGAATTATAGCGGACGGTGCCGGGATTGTTTCAGGCAATCCCTGCCGAAAGAAATTGGCCAGTCCCCATGATATTGGTCCTCGTGATGTTGCGATGCTACCATCTGCATCGTAACTCACGTTTATGGGGCACGCGTTGGAAAATCGGCGAGTCGTGTTATTCCGGACTATGTGCAAGTCAACCAGTCGGGGGGGTGAGCATGAAGAAAATATTCGTGACCTGTATGGCAGTGCTGGGTTTGTGCGCGATCCCGGGCATGACGGCTTTGGCGGCAGAAAAGGCCGAATTGCGCGGTGCCGGCGTATTCAGTATTCCCGATTGGTTCAAGCATTCATTCCTCGACATGCCCGAAGATGTTGCAGAAGCATCACGCAGCGGCAAACGGCTGTTGCTCTATTTCGGGCAGGATGGCTGTCCGTACTGCGCCGCACTGTTCAATACCAATTTCAGCCAGCAGCACATCGTGGATTACACCCGCAAGCATTTCGATGCGGTCGATCTGAATATCTGGGGTGACCGGGAGGTGACCGATCTTTCCGGCAACAAGCTGACGGAAAAACAACTCGCCGCGAAACTCCAGGTCTGGTTCACGCCCAGCATATTGCTGATAGATGAAAAGGGCGAAACCGTTTTGCGCATCAATGGTTATTACCCGCCTCACCAGTTCCTTGCGGCACTGAAATACGCGGGGGAAAAACAGGAAGGGTTACTGACCTTCCCGGAATACTACGCCAAGCTTGCCCCGCCACCCGCGAAGGGCGTGCTTCAATCGGAACCTTTCTTTTCCAAACCGCCCTACAACCTGGACAAGCTCGCCGCCGGCAAACCACTGGGCAAACCGCTGGGCAAACCGCTGGCGGTATTCTTTGAGCAGAAGGACTGTGCGGGTTGCGACCTGATGCACAGCAAGGTTCTGCAAGACCCGGAGACGCTGAAGCTGATCGGGCAGTTCAACGTTATCCAGCTGGACCGGTGGGATAGAACGCCGGTGACCACACCGGATGGAAGAAAAGCCACGGCGCGAGATTGGGCGAACGAACTCAAGATCGCATACGTGCCAAATGTGGTGTTATTCGATGCCGGCAAGGAAGTGATCCGGATCGAAGCTTTTATGAAAAGCTTTCATTTCCAGTCAGTACTTGAATATGTCTCCTCGGGCGCTTACAAGAAGCAAACCAGCCTGCAGCGTTACATCCGCGCGCGGGCTGACTCCCTGCGCGAACGGGGTGTGGTGGTAGATATCTGGAAATGATCGGGACAAAACGGTTGATGAATCAGTGGATGGTCAGGGTGGACATGCTGCAAGTTGCGAATGCCGAAGCCTCGGCACCGGTGGAGGGGTAGGTTAGCGCTGGTGCGATTCGCTAGTTGAAAATCAAGTTCGAGCCTGGTCCCTTTAAATGGGCCCCTTTAAATGGGAGCAGTGTAGTCTTTGCGATGGATGGTGACGTGTGGTTGCTTGGTCATGAACGGCAGGTCAGACGGGTGTGAGTAGAATCGGATTCTAACAGTGTCGGCTTTTTATTCGTGTCCTGTCCCCGATGCTCCGTGTGAGCGAGCCGGACGGCGGGCTCAGTCGCCGTCTTCATTCTCCTGCGCCAGCATATACTTGAGCGTGTAGGTATCGTAGTCGAAGTCAGTGCTGTCCGCGACCGCGGCCTGGACCAGGGACGCAATGCGCTCCCGCTCCTCACCGATCTCGAAGTCAGAGAATTTTGCCGCGGCCCCCTCGGCGAACAGTTGCTCCGTCAGCCGCTTTGCCCGCGCCGCATGGGTCTCGATGTCGGGATTGGCGCCGGGAGGGATGTTATCCTCGATCCAGGTCTCGGCCCACCTCAGGAATCGCTTGCTCATGACTGCCCACCTATCTCCTGCATCGTATTCGGGGCCGGTTTCCCGGCCCACTGTGACCCACCCGATATTTCGGACCAAAAACAAATATATTAGGAATAGTGATTTATTTTTGTTGCAAACAGGGATCAGACATCCTATTCCGAACGCGCGGACAAAACAGGGAGGCCCCTATGTTCCTTTGAATTTAAATCCGCTCATGAGCCTAGAATTTTTCAGGCGGGTCAATAAAGAATTTTTCAATACAACCCACCTTTCAGCAGATATTCAACGTAAAGCCGAGGGGCGCCGCGCTTTTAGCGTCCTGCTTGAGCGCAAGTTAAGTTGGCTACGCACCATCTACAGCCTTCTTTATTGCATCGAAGGTAAAGGACATTGCCCATTTCGCTCCGACATTTAACAAGCCGGGGGGAGTAGTATTTTGAGAGTCTGTTTTTACAGCAACGATCTTCTTCTTGAGTTCAACAGCCTTACTAATCTCCCATGCAACCCATTTACTTGTATTGGTTTTTTTTCCTACGATACACAAAAAGTACGTCGCATTATTTATTTTCGCGGAGATGGCACGCTTTATTGCAGCAGCATCCGTACTGTCAATCGAAATATCTGCCGAATGATCGGTGAAGCCAAAGTCAAATTCGTTGTTGGCATCCCATGCCAGAAGCATGTTTTTGTAGTGTTTGTCGTTGTCATAATCGTAACTTATGAAAATCGCTTTCTTCGCCATACTGTTTCTCCTTTTCGTTAGTGATTCATGCCGAACCATGGTGCTTCCAAGTTTTGATTTGGGGCAATTGCAACCTTCCGAATGATCTAGTTTGCCATGAAATATCCCTGTCGGGTCACAAGTGTGCTCAACCGCCTAGGGACCAAGAGGGTCGATTAGCACTAGGGCGCCACTAAGCCGTTCCTCCCAGTGTCTCACCGCCTCAGCTGTGCCGCCGACCTTTTCTTCCTCGTTTTGCCGGAGCACTGCGATCAGCACTGGAGTCTCGTCGTAGAAACGCGCCATTTCCACAGCTGCGGCTTGGATGCGTGTATTGCAGCGCACATAAGCCGCGTTTTCATGCGTAAGGTCAGCAGGTTTAGCTGATTCGAGGACGTGGATACTTTCTGCTGGAATCTTCGCAAGTGCTGCGTGAAAACGCTCCAGCCAGTCTTTTCCGACCGAGGTGTCGGCAAAATCTTTCGCTGGAAATGGCAAGAATACCGTTGGTTCGCCGCCGCGAGCGAGGAGCTGTTCGATGAAAATTATGTCGGCACCGCCAGCGGCAGATGAAAAGCCGAAGTGCACATGCGCATCGTCAAGCGCCTTCTTGATTTGCGCTGCGACACTGCCAACCTTCTCACGCGGGAATCGTTGCGGCTGACGACCGGGCTCATCGACGCGATGCCCGGTAAAGCAAGCCACACCACCCACCGTAAGCACTGCCTCGAAAGGTGCACGCTCCGCCTTGAGCGCGTCGAGGTTGCGTCGTGCCTGACGGCGCATTACGGCGATGTCTCGCAGGTGGCCCGGCTCTGTTCCTACTGCTTTTTCATAGAAAGCGAGGGAGGAACTCATGTCTCCCGAAAGCATGGCGGCCTCGCCGAGCGTCGCCCAG